>OLHA01000033.1_pt1 | contig 83133 bp, 69 predicted proteins | sample 1605961 | NCBI WGS metagenome assembly OLHA01 (sample SAMN03283288) | human gut metagenome | biome: human-associated habitat; material: feces | host: Homo sapiens | place: Peru | collected 2012
CATATTCATTATCCATCGTAATTACATTAAGATTATTCAATTCACTGAAAATACTTAACTGACTGAACTTGCTAATGCCTGTCAAAAATACAAAACGCAGAATTCCGCCAATATCTTTTAACGGACTGAACAACTTTCGCATTTCCTGTTTTAAAACAAGCTGAAGTTCGGGGTTGTCCATTGTATCCAAAAGTGGTGCATCGTATTCGTCAACTAAAACTACAGGTTCTGTGCCTGTCTGTTCGTAAGCTGCTTTAAGGATTTTTTCAAAACGAGGACCCCATTCATATTCATTTGTATTCGTAACTTTATATATTTTTTCTAATTCAGAAAGTTTAAAATTCATATAAATCTGAAGAGATTTTAAATCTGTAAATTTATTTCCTGCAAAACTCAAATGAAAAACAGGATATTGCTTCCATTCTTTTTCAAGCTTTTCCATTGCAAGGCCGGTAAAAAGTTCTTTCTTTCCTAAAAAATAATCGCGCAAGGTCGAAATTAAAAGCGACTTTCCAAAACGGCGCGGACGGCTCAAAAAATAATAATTAAAAGTATGAGTCATTTTATAAATTATGTCGGTTTTATCTACATAATAACAACCGTCTTTTCTGAGCCTTTCAAAATCCTGAATTCCAATAGGAAAAAGTTTTAATTCTGCCATAAGTTTATTATATCTTGAAAGGTAACTATATTCAATGCAGAATATACTGGACATCAATCAATATATTCAGTTTTTAGCCAGACAATTTTCTTAAGGGTTGTTTTAAAAGAAAAATAATTTTTCCAATAAATGCCGCAACAGTGTTTTATAAGTTTACTTTTGAAATTATACATTTTGTAATGCTGTATTATTCCAAGATACGAATTAACACTGCGAAGAAATGCTGTTTTTTCTTTTTTTTTAATTACTGAATGAGTTCCTTTTCCTTTTCGCTGCGGTTGCTGCATCCTGTTTTGTCATAAAGATGTACAAGATAGTTGTCTACCGTTATATAGATAGTATTGACAAAAAATTGGGGGGGGGTATAATGGAAAACAGAGTTTTATTATGGAAGAGAAGAAACGCTTATTATCAGCTGTTTTATTTTTAGCATTACCATTTTGTATTTCATCAAAGGAAATTGATATTCCGGTAATAAAAATTCCTTCGAGCGTACTGGCTCTGGACTGGAATGCCGACTCTTCTGTTTTTGCATACAGTGAAGCAAATTCTGTTACAATCCGCGACGCAGATGATTTTTCAAAGATAAAGACCTTTTCGGTTTATGATGAAAATGTACAGCAGCTTAAATTTGTTGCCAATAAAGAAAAATCTTTTGAACAGTTGGTCACGGTGTCTGATTCTTCTGAATTAAAAATTTACCGTCTTCCCGGAATAATAAATACAATAACAAGAAAATTCGAAGACAACGATGAATGCAGAATAAGTTTTTCAAAAAACGGAAACTACATTGCCGCTGTCACTTCCGAAAACGATATTCACGTTTATCTTCAGCTTTATATTTCAAATTCTCTTACGGGACTAACGCTCAGGTCTCCTTCTTCGTCTGTTACAGAAAATGAAGATGAAAGCGAAAGCAATACAGAAAACAAAAATAAAAGTGTTCAAATAATTTCGCTTGCTTTTGATTCTTTTTCAAAAAAAATTGCGGCACTGCGTTCAGATGCAAGTGTTGTTATCTGGAATATGAGCAGCGTTGAACCTGTTACTGTAATTGCCGGTGCGTATACAAAAATTCCCTGCATGGAATTTACAGAAGACTCTGCGAATATAATTTTTGCTTCTGCAGAAGACACTATCGAAATAAAAAAGTTTTCTTGGCGAAACCGTAAATAAGATTTCCTGCGAAGACAAAATAAATTCATTCCGTCTTGCAGAAGATAAAAAAACACTGATTGTTCTTACAAAGAAAAATCAGTTCAGGTATTACGTGCTGGACAGTGCAGAATATCTGGGCTACATTCCGTCGTGGAATAAAACTGCAATTACAAGTTATGCATTTTCTTTTGATTCAAAAAAACTTCTTGTAGGACACGAAGACGGTTCAATTTATATTTTGAATGTAAAAGACGTTTTTTATAAACCGGGAAAAAAGCCCAACCTTTACCGCGTTTATGTTGCCCAGGAAAATGTTTCTGCCGGAACAAGATATTTGCCGTCTGGTGAAGGCGCAGAATCTTCTGGCGGAACAGCGCTTTCTTCTTCTGCAGAAATGGTTCAGGCTTTCAGAACGCGCAATGCTCACAGTGTGGAAGTCCGTGCTGACTGTTCAATTCTTTCGGGAATCTATGGTGTTCAGGGCGGCCTTTGTGCCGGTTACACAAATGCCGGTGTGCTAAAGCCGTTTTATTTTGGCGGTCTTGTACGTGCAGCGTGTGCTTTTCCTTCACAGAATTTTCCATACACTTATAGAAGCGGCGGCGAGGTTATTGCAAATCCGCTGCTCACTTCTTTTTCTGCAGTTGTTCCGTTTGGAATAAGTCTTTTTCCTTTTGCTTCTGATGTTGATGTCTTTGCGGAACTTAGTGCCGGCATGAGTGTATTCAGTCTTGTACAGCCTGCAGGTGCCATTTTTGGAACATATTTTTCACCATGCGCGGGATTTCGTGTCGGTGCAGCATTCAAAAGAATTTCTTTATATGCGGGAATGAACTGGGACTGCGTAACTGCATTTTCACTCCGTTTTGGAGCGGGGTACAGATTCGGGGTAGGTGCACAATGAAAACAAATTTTTCTGCCCGGATTTTTGCTTTTGTAATTTTACCTGCCCTTTTGTTTTCGTGCACAAACGGAATCGGGCAGATTATGGATGAATACAATTCGCAGTTTCACCATGTTGCAGAAGAAAATTTCAGCGAGCCTGTTCCGGGTGATGAAAATTTTAATGAAAGCGAAATTCTTTTGGAACGTTATTTTGTAAACCGCAATGCATCTGTTTCACTGGCAGCACCCGACGGATGTTCGTCATATAAATGGACGCTTTATTCTGTAAATTCAATTGAAAAAAAAGAAGTACTTGGTCAGGAAGGACAGTATTTTATTTTGTACATACCCGATGCAAAGCTTGTGAGCGGCAGAACTTATGTTCTTGAACTTTCACTTGCCTGCGCAGACGGAACAATATACGGCGACTCGTGTGAACTTGTGGTTTACGATTCGCTTGAAGAAATCCCTGTTCAGGAGGACAATAATGAAGGGAAAGAAAATCTTTAGGAACTGCATTGGTGCGCTTGCACTTTTGCTTGGTCTTGCCGGATGTCAGAACAGCCTTGAAGGCGACAGCGTTTCCGGTGGTGGAATTGAAGGCCTCAGGACACTTACTGTAGAAATCAAAAATTACAGCGAGTTTGTTGAAGAGAGCAGTGTTCAGGCAAATAGGTTTGCTTCTGCACGTTCAATTATGCCCGATGCTTTTACAAGTGACGACACTCTCCATTACTATCTCTACGGAAAAGCTTCCAACGGTGAAACAAAAGAGTGGACTGAAGTAACTGTAACAGGCGGAAAATTCACTCTTGATGTAGAGCCGTACAACTGGAATCTTGCTGTTACAAACGGGGCAGAAACAATTGCAGAAGCAGACGAGCTTGCCGCAGTTAAGGGAAAGGCAGTTCTTATAGGATATGCTGCCGTAGACCTTACACGCCATGCAAACAGTGCAAGCTTTACCTTAAAGCCCGACGGACTTACAACACCGGGTAAGGTAAATCTTACAACTAAATTGCTCGATGACTGGACAATTCCTGCCAGCATTGAGTCAGTAACACTCGGAATCTACAATCTTACAAACGGTACTGTTGTCAATTATTCAGGTGACACTACAACTGTTCAAACTGCAAAAAAAGCGGCAGGAACACTTACATTCCCCGCAACATTTGGTGAATCTTCAAAAGATCTTGCCCCCGGAACATATACATTCAAAGTAGAATTCCTTAATGCAAAAAACGAATGTGAAGCAGAGTGGAGTGACTCAATTGTAATTCTTCCAGGAAAAACAAACGGCACTGCTGTAGCCATACCGAACGTAATCGGAACAGTTCCCGCAAAAGTAACAACATTTACAGCATCTTATGTTGCCGGTACAGAAGACAGCACTCCGGGATTCTATGACGTTAAGTTTGACTGGGTCGGAAAAGACTGTGTCAACGAGCGCTATTTTGAAATTGACCTTCTTGATGTAACAGGTTCTACTGTAGCTGCAATTCCGACAGACGAGACAACATGGGAATCAGCAGTAACAGATTCAGGCAATACAGCAGTTACTTACGGTGCTGCAGTAATAGAAGACCAGCTTTACACAGAAGGTTCACTTCTTGCAAACAACAAATGGCTTACAATGAAACTTGAGCTCGGAAAAGCCTATGTCGCAAGAATTCGCGCAGTTAACCGTGCAGGTTCATCAGCCAACACTTATGTAACAGTCGGCGCAGGAAATGGTACTGGAACAGTATTCGGCGGAACATTCATCAATCTGTTCAGAATCAGATACAATCTCCAGGGCGGAACATATACACCGGAGACAGGATCAGCACAGACTACACCAATTGTACGATATGCTTCTACCGAAACAGCATATCTTGTTCCTGATACTTCTGAAGCTGCAACAACAAATATACTTGTAAAGAACAGTCTTTCCTGGACAAAGTGGCAGGACTCTGGCAAAAAAGATATTGACGTTGCTGCAACACCAAACTACTCCGGTCCTGCAAATATTGATCTTTACGCATGCTACACAACCGACGCAGATGTAAATATCTTTAACGCAGCCGACTATAAACTCGACGCCTCATGGATTACAGTTGGTAAAAATAATGTTGCACTTACAGGAACAGATCCGTCATATACCGTAAGTGTATCAAAAGCCGCTGCGCTTGATGACACCGGTGTACTAATCTGGACAGTAACCGTAGCAGACAAGGGAGCAGCACCAATAACAGGAGAATTTGCCTATGATTCCGTAACAATTGCAGTTTCTGCATCCGGAATAAACTACTACAGCCAGACACAGGCAGATGTAGCAGTAGGAACAGCCAAAACGTTTACACAGACCGGTGCAAAACTTCTTGAAAGCGGAACATACAATGTTCTTATTACTGCAAAGTCAGGAACAACAACAGTAACGCTCCCTGTAGCACTTACAATTACAGACTAATTAGTATTTTAAGCACGGCAAAATATTGTCGTGCTTAAAAACCTTAAAACAAAACCGGAATGGAACTATGAACATGAATGAACTTCAAAAGGCACTGCTTTCAAAACAGCCTTCCCCAAAACAAAATCTTACCTTTAACCGTTACATGAAGCACTGCATCGATTTGGGAATTGTTTTGGATCGGGATTTCGAAGTCGCACTCAACTTCAGGCTTCCTTCCGGTGAATACAATATGCTCGCCTATCTTTATGCCGACTGCGATACTGAATAAAATCAGCAAACAGGTTTTCTTTTTTCCAATTGATTTTTCCCCAGTATTGAATTAAGATGTACCTTATATAGAGAAGCAATTCATTTGGTGGAGGAAAAAATGGCCGGTGATATTTCGGTAAAAAACAGAAACAAACTTTTAGCCGAGCGCGTAATAAAAAATCTCAAAGCCAGAAAATTCGACGCATATTATACAGAAACTGCACAGGAAGCAGCCCAAAAAGTACTTTCACTTATTCCGGCAAAAGCATCTGTCTCCTGGGGCGGAACCCAAACCATGGAAGAACTTAAAGTTCTGGAAGCCGTACGCAGCGGAGACTACAATGCAATAGACCGCGACACAGCAAAAACTCCCGAAGAACGCCAGGAACTTATGCACAAAGCCTTTTTTGCCGATGTTTATCTCACAAGTTTTAACGCAATGAGCGAAGACGGCGTTTTAATAAACATAGACGGAATGGGAAACCGCGTAGCAGCCATTGCTTACGGTCCCAAAAGTGTAATTGCTGTAGTAAGCATGAACAAAATATGCAAAACAACAGAAAGTGCCCGCGACCGTGCCAGAAATTATGCCGCTCCGGTAAATGTCCAGCGCTGCAACTTAAACCCTCACTTTGCACAGATTACTGGAACACCGTGTTCAAAAACAGGAAGCTGCGGTGATTGTACTGCCGCCGACTGCATCTGTTCATACATCGTAGAAACAAGAATGAGCAAAGTTCCGGGAAGAATAAAAATAATTCTCGTAGACGAACCGCTCGGAATCTAATCTGAACCATCTAAATAGGAAGGAGATGAATATTATGAAAAAACTGTTGCCGCTAATTTTTACCGCACTGGCACTTTTGTCTTCGTGTACAAGCGTAAAGCCCGATGTACAGGCCGACCGCACAGCACTTAACGGGGAGGAGTTCGTCCAGCCGGTGTACAAAGGACTCAAGCGCAAGGTAGCAATCGCACGGTTTACAAACGAAAGCCAGTATGCAAAGGGCGCGTTCTTTGACAAAGACAATGACCCGCTCGGAAAACAGGCGCTGGACATCCTTTCCACAAAACTTGCGGCCAGCGGTAAATTCATTTTACTTGAGCGCGCCGAAGCAGACAAAATAGATTCAGAAAAAGCTCTCACAGATGCACAGGCTGCAGAAAAAATCGGCGCCGACTATCTTATTATAGGTTCAATAACAGAATTCGGCCGCAAAAATATCGGCGAAACAGACCTTTTCTCCCGTACAAAGCGCCAGATTGTTCAGGCCGGCGTAAGTTTAAGACTTGTCGACGTTTCTACAGGACAGATAATTTATTCAGAAGAAGGCAAGGGGCAGGCAGAAACAGAATCTTCTACAATATTTGGCATAGGCGGAACGGCCGGTTTTGACGCAACTTTGAGCGACAAGGCAATCAGTGCGGCAATTTCTAAACTTGTAGAAAACGTAATAAACAACTGCATGGACCGTCCGTGGAAGTCAGTATTTCTTTCGGCAGACAGTGACGGCATTTTTATCGCAGGTGGAATAAAGCAGGGCCTTCTTCCCGGAAAGAAACTGTCTGTAATAGAAAAGGGTAAAACAGTAAAAAATCCGCAGACCGGAATGCCCGTAACCCTTCCCGGAAAAAAAGCCGCCGAAGTAAAAGTAATTTCCTGCGGCGGTACTACTGTAACCGACGAATATTCCATAGTAGAAATAACAGAAGGCAGCATAGACTACAGCAATATTTCCAAATACGAAATCACGGAGAAATAAACTTTATGAAAAAGAATTTATTTGTAATATTAACAGCGGCGGCGGTTTTGTTTGCGGCTGTAACAACGGGTTGCGAATCTACCAGAACAGTATCGCACGGCATTTCTGATGTTGGCTACATTACGTTTACCAGCGAAGATTTTGACGCAGTTCGCGTTGTAATTGACGACAAGATAGAATTTTATGCCGCCGTAAATTCCCCTGACACGCGCAAAATAGACAATGAAAACAATTATGCAGTTAAAGCTGGAACACACAGCGTTCAGGTATATTCAGGTGACCGCCTTGTATTTTCAAAAGAAGTGTTTATTTCGTCACAGGATATAAGGGAAATAGCGCTTCCGTGAAAAAGTACGCAAAATTTTTCGTGCGGTTTGTCTTTGGAGCGGCAGTTGTAATCTGCTTTAATTCCTGCCTGACTACCACAACAAAGTACAACTGGTACAGCTATCAGGAAAACAGCTACGATTATCTCAAAAAGTCAAACGACGCCTCTGTAAACAGACTTTTAAAGACTTACAAAAAAATGATAGATGCTCCAACCGGAACGCGAGCGTGTGTTCCGCCGGGAGTATGTGCAGACTACGGATGGATTCTTGTGCAGAAGGGTTTTGTTCCCGAAGGACTTGAAATGCTCCGTAACGAAATAAAATTTTACCCCGAGTCAGAAAAATTTATCTCACAGATAATAGGACGCATCGAATATGGTGAAAACTAAGCACAAAATCTTCTATTATATAGTGCAAATTTTTCTTGCCTGCACACTCTGTTCCGCTTTATTTGCATCCTGCGCCACAATGGACAGCGTGATTCACGTACCGACCAAAGCCGAACGCTACCCGCAGATGTATGCAGAAGCGCCGCGCTCAATTCTTATCATGCCGCCAATAAACGCCAGCACAAGTGTAGAAGCAAAGGACTTTTTTTATTCAACAATGAGTATTCCGCTGGCAGAAGCAGGCTATTATGTGTTCCCGCAGTTTCTTACGCTGGAGTATCTTCAAAGTCAGAGCGCCTATGATTCAGAGATGTTTGCAGAAGGCGACCTTACAAAATTCAATCAGATAATGGGAGCAGATGCGGTTCTTTTTACGCAGATCTGCTACTGGAACAAGGCAAATTTTCTTAATGTAGGTTCGGTCGATGTTGCTGTCAGGTATACTCTGCGGTCTGCAATTACAAACGAAACGCTTTTTTTCCGGGAAGCAGTATTTTCGTATGATACTTCAGCCGATTTAAATGCAGAAGGTTCGGAATTTTTGATAATGCTTGTTGAATCAATAATGACGGCGGTAACTACGGCTTGTACTGACTACATGGACGTTGCAATAAAAGGAAACAAACGCGCGCTCGCAGATCTTCCGGCCGGTCCCTACAGCATAGAGTACATGCACGACGGTGAAGAAGTGGCTCTGAGTGAATCCATGTCTATAGAAATTGGCAGCAACTAGTCAAACCGTAAAAAAACACATTCTATTTTGACATATTGACGGAAAATGTCGAGACGTGATAAAATTAGAAACTATCTCTAGGCTTAAAGGAGCTAAGAAAATTATGATTATTAAACCGATGATTCGCAGCAATATCTGCATTAACGCACACCCGATCGGATGCGCAAAAGAAACACTCAATCAGATTGACTATGTTCGCTCTCAGAAAGCAAAGCGCGCAATAAAGTCAGTTTCCGAAGGCGGAAAAGGCCCCAAAACTGTTCTCGTCCTCGGATGTTCTACAGGATACGGACTTGCAAGCCGCATAAGCGCAGCATTTGAATACGGTGCCGACACAATCGGTGTTTCATTCGAAAAAGAGCCTACAGTAAACAAGGGCGGAACCCCGGGCTGGTACAACAACATGGAATTCGACAAGGAAGCAAAGGCCGCCGGACTCAAGGCAGTAACACTCAACGCAGATGCTTTCAGTGACGAGTGCCGTGCTTCTGTAATAGACGAAGTAAAAAAGCTCAATTCAAAATTCGATCTTATTATATACAGCCTTGCAAGCCCTGTACGCACAGACCCCGACACAAAAGTACTCTACCGCTCAGTAATCAAACCTGTAGGAAAAGAGTACAGCGGTGCGGCACTTGATATGATGAGCGGAAAAATCTCATTCAGTTCGGCTGCTCCTGCAGAAGGCGATGATATTCCCAACACAGTAAAAGTAATGGGTGGCGAAGACTGGGAGCGCTGGATCAAGCAGCTTTCAGAAGCAGGAGTTCTTGCAGAAGGATGCCGCACAGTAGCATATTCCTACATTGGACCGGAACTTTCACACGCAATTTACCGCGACGGAACAATCGGAACAGCAAAGAAAGACCTCGAAGCACGCGCACGCAACATTGACGCTTCTCTCAAAAAGATTGGCGGTGCAGCATACGTAAGCGTAAACAAGGGTCTTGTAACACGTTCATCTGCAGTTATTCCGATTATTTCACTTTACCTTGGCGTTCTGTTCAAGATTATGAAGGCAAACGGAACCCACGAAGGCTGTATTGAACAGATGGAGCGTCTCTTTGCCGAGCGTCTTTATACCGGACAGGACAACGCAGCCGGAACAGTTCCTGTAGATTCAGAAAACCGCATTCGCATAGATGACTGGGAACTTGACCCCAAAGTTCAGGCCGAAGTCGACAAGATAATGCCGACAGTAACCGAAGAGAATGTTGCACAGACAACAGATCTTGCCGGCCTCAAGCACGACTTCCTAACAATCAACGGCTTCGATGTAGACGGCGTTGACTACAACAAAGAAGTCACCGATATGTCAAAAATAGAATACTAAACCCAACAAAAGCTGCTCTAAAAAAGGGCAGCTTTTTTAACGGGCAAAAAATTGTTAAAAAACTCTCCTGACAAGAACTAACTTCCAGTCAATAGAACTTTGCCTTGGTTTATGCTAAACTTGACAACAAAAAATATTTATGTTAATTTATAAAAACGGTGAAAGCCGTAGGGGCTGGTCAATAGACCTTGGTCCTATCGCGTAGCGGGGAAGTGCCCCGCTATTTTTTTGCTCTGTGGGATTTTTATATGTCAGAACTGAGCGTTTTCGTTGATGAATCGGGCGACTTCGGAGAATATTCCAGCCACTCCCCGTATTATATCATAACAATGATTTTTCATAATCAAGACAAAAATATTCAACCGTTAATCGAAAAACTGGAATATGAACTTTCTAATGCAGGGTTTAATGACCAGTGTATACATGTAGGACCAATAATCAGAAAAGAAGAATCTTTTACTTATATGAATATAGAAGAGAGAAAATCTATATTCAATAAAATGTTTGCATTTATACGTTCTGCAGATATCCAATACAAATGTTTTATGATTGAAAAGCTTCATATTGAGGATGAAGTTGAAGCTACAGGAAAATTGTCAAAACAGATTGCAAATTTCATCAAAACACATTATCAGGATTTTTTGGATTTTGATACAGTTAAAGTCTATTATGACAATGGTCAGGTTCAGGTAACAAAAATTTTATCTTCAGTTTTCAATACGCTTCTGGATCATGTCCAGTTCAGAAAAGTTTCTCCGTCAGATTATCGTCTGTTTCAGGCAGCTGATTTAATCTGTTCTTTCAAATTGCTGGAAATGAAGTTTTCGAGCAAAAGTTTTTCAAAGTCAGAGATGCTCTTTTTTAATAATTACCGGGAATTCAAAAAGAATTACTTAAAGATACTAAAGGTCAAAGAGTACAAATAATATGAAAAACAAAAACTCCGGGGCAAAACCTTTCTTAAAATGGGCTGGCGGAAAAACCCAGCTTTTACCTGAAATTCAAAAATTTTATCCTCAGAATATAGAAAAATACTGTGAACCTTTTGTCGGCGGAGGGGGCATTCCGGCATAAATGCCGTCGGCTATTGCGCACTTCGCTAACGCTCATCCTCCTCACTTCGTTGTGGTGGACTGCTTCGCAGGTGCTTCATAGCCTAATGCGAGGAAAACATATGAAACAATATGAAGCTGTAGAAATTGCACTTGAAAATCTTGGTGGAATTGGTACGCTTGGACAACTGAATGTTGAAGTATTTAAAATAAAAGATTGTGAATGGAAAACAAAAACACCATTTGCATCAATCAGAAGAATTGTCCAACAAGATACTAATATTTATAAAATTAAGCCTGGTTTATATGCACTTAAATCTTATCAAAAGTCATTAGAAAAATTAGGAATAATAGTCGAAACTGAAGAAAATAAAGATTCAGAAGAAGTAAAACAATTTAATCATTCGTATTATCAAGGTTTATTATTGACGATTGGAAATTTTAGAAATCTAAAAACTTTTGTACCGAATCAAGACCAAAACAAACTTTACGGAAAACAAAAATTAGGTGATTTGAGAACATTACAAGTGCTTCCAAATTTTTCTTATAATAATTTTGTTCATAGAAGTTCAACAATTGATGTGATTTGGTTTAATGAACGAAATATGCCAGATTCGTTTTTTGAAGTAGAACATTCAACTGATATTCAAAATTCTTTATTAAAGTTTAACGATTTAAGAGATTTTTATGTAAGAATGGTAATTGTCGCGGACGAAAGAAGAAAACAAGAATACTTGTCCAAGATTAATTATTCTTCGTTTGAAATATTGAACAAAGAAAAACGAGTTCATTTTTTAAGTTATTCACAACTTGAAGAAGAGTATAACCAAGAGTTAAAAAAACAGGAATTTGAATTTGTTTTGTAATTTTCTACTTGATATTTCTTAAAAATTGATCAAAGATCCAAATCATGAAAATAGAAGTTAATATTGAAGAAACGGTTGTTGGAAAATTCGAACTAGATATTCCTGAAGGTGTTGAGCCTTACGATTTTATTCGAGACGAATATTATAAGGGTAAGATTGTATTAGAACCTGGTGAATGTCAATTCAGGCAAATGGAGATTCATGATTTAACTGATGATTCATGGACTGAATGGATTGAGTTTTGACGGGGCGTTGCGGGGTTTCCCCACAGAAGGGGTAGCGAAAAAGCGAAGTTTTGAAGCGAGGGGAAGATTTTCCCCTTTGATATGATTTTTGCAGATCCTCCATATTTTCTTTCAAACGGCGGAATTTCAGTTCAGTCCGGAAAAATGGTTTCTGTAAATATTTGTAAATAACGAATAAGTGTTCAAAAATTCAATCCACTCTTTCTGAACGAAATATTTTTGTAGCTACAGAATTTTTTATTTTGAGAAAAAGTTTTGGTAGATAGATTTTTGTTGAGCGTCATAACTGATCCAAAGAATTTTCATTCAATAAAAAATCAAAAAGATTCAGAATTAAAATTCCGTCTTCTGTGTAATGAGTGGGATTATCTTTAGCGATAATAATTTTTTTGAATGAATCTTTTGTTTTAACCAATGAGCGTTCTTCCTGCTGCAATTTTTCTTTATCAGGTAAAGACAAAGCGGATTGAATATATAATCTTTTTGAAACCAGGTTGCATACAAAATCAATTTCAAGTTGTCTTTGAGTTTTGGTTTTGTCTTTATTCATAATATTTTCTTCTACCATTCCGACATCAACATTGTAACCTCGAATAAGCAGTTCATTGAAAATCACATTTTCCATAAGATGAGTTTCTTCAAATTGGCGAAAGTTCAATCTGGCATTTCGTAAACCTACATCTGTAAAATAATATTTTTGCGGCGATGAAATATATTTTTTTCCTTTAACATCATAACGACGGGATTTTGTAATCAAAAAAGAATCTTCAAAATATTCAAGATAATTTTTTACAGTTTCAGGATGAATATTGATTTTTTTTACACTTTTGAATGTATCAGAAAGTTTTTTTGCAGTAACAAGACTTCCAACAGAAGATGCAAGAAAATCCAAAAGTTCCGCAAGTTCTTCTGAATTGCGTATATCATTTCGCTCCAGAATGTCTTTTAAATACGTTTCTGTAAAAATATTTTTTAAGTAATTTGATTTATCTTCTTCGCTTTCAATTTCCATTAATTTTGGTAAACCGCCAAAATTTAAATATTCTTTCCAGAGTGAATACTTGTCCCCAGATGAATATTTTGCGAATTCAGAAAAACTCAATGGGAACAAATGAACTTCATCACCTCGACCGCGAAATTCCGTTATGATATCTTTTGACAAGAATTTCGCATTGCTTCCAGTAACATATGTATCCGCGTTTTGGATATGCAAAAAAGAATTCAGAACATCTTCAAAATCTTTAACAAACTGAACTTCGTCAAGGAGAATGTAATACATTTTATTGTCAGTAATTTTTGCATGAACATAAGAGCAAAGTTCGTCGGGATCGCGAAGTTTTATATTAATTCTGTCATCAAGAGCTATTTTTATTATATGAATGTCATCGACACCACATTCTTTTAGATGATTATAGAACAAATTGAAAAGCAGATATGACTTTCCACAACGCCTGATTCCGGTAATTACTTTTATCATTCCGTTATGCTTTTTTCTGATTATTTTGTCAAGATAAAGCTTCCGTTCCATAATTTGCTCCAGTTAGTGAAAAATTAGTCGAAAATCTGTCCAATATTTCAATAGAATTATATTTCAAGAAGTTAAATTTGTCAAATTACTGAAAAATTAGTCGAATAGGAGAGTAATTTTTCAGTAATTTTGCGGCCGCGAATTTTTTATTCCGTGGTGATTTGAAGGCGACTTTCTCTGTATAATTTCCGACCGTGATAAGTCCAGTTTTACAAAAAATTAATTTAATAAACTTATTGCCACTGACAGTAAAAATCCCATTCACCCCACAGCTATATTAAAACAACTGACCTGGAAGTTTTAGTTTTTCTTTTGGTTCAAAAGTTTTATCAAATTCTTCTACCTGTTCATCTGAAACAAAATATTCACTTGGAGTTCTGTATGTTCCGGTTTTACCTTTTAAAAAATCCGGGATTAGTTCTTTGCATAAAAAATACGGAATTTCATTTTGGCGAGGTTCATCGTTATAGAAAATATTTTTTGACTTTGATTCAACAAATCCGCTTTTTCCGTAAAATTCAATATTTCCTTCTATGAACAAAGCTCCACAACCGAGTTCACGGGCTTTTTCAACAGCATAATCCAAAAGTTTTTTTCCATAGCCTTTTCGTTTAAAATCAGGGGCAATTCCGAGCGGACCAAAAGTCATAACAGGAAGTTCTGTTCCGTCATCGCAAAATATTTTTGCTTTTACAAAAACAATCTGCCCAATTAATTTGGAATCTTTTTCCATTACAAAATCCAATTCAGGAACAAAATTTTTACTATTTCTAAGTTCATGCAAAACAAAATGCTCGCTGCAGCCCGGCTTGTAAACATTCCAGAAAGAATTTCTTACAAGATCTTCCGTTGCGTGAAAGTCAGATTCAGTTTCGTTTCTAATAATAAAATCGGTATTCATTTTTTTATTTAACAACTCCCAAAATTAGTATATAATAAAATTATGAAAAAAGAAAATACATCAGAAAGCGAATCTTATAAAAAAATTAATCTGGAAACATATTACCGCAAAGGAAGTTTTACAAATTTTTCAGAAGGCCCAAAATGTTCACTCAGCATGACAAGCAAAATTGACGTAACAGATTTATTCAACTGGTCAAAAAAATGCGGAACAAAATTTTACATAAATTTTTTGTACGTTCTTTCAAAAGTTTTAAACAGCCGCGACGACTACAAAATGGAATACCGCTGGCTGACAAAAGAACTTATTTGCTGGGAAAAAGTTAATCCTTGCCACTACATTTTTTTTGAAGAAAAAGAAATCTGCACGCCGGTTTATTCAGAATATTTTTCTGATTATAAAAAATTTTATGACGGAATTACAAAAGATATTCAGGAAGCAAAAGAAAGGCGCACTTATGTGAACGAAAGCGCAACTCATCCAAACTGGTTCGACGCATCTTACATCAGTTGGGAAAATTACGACAGTCTGAATATTGAACTTCCCGACGGCTATTTGTATTTTATGCCGATTATAAACTGGGGCCGCTTTAAAAAAGAATTTGTCGTTGACCCAAAAACAGAAGAACCACGTATTCGCCTTATGATGCCGTTAACAGTCAGAATGAATCACGCAATCGCCGACGGTTATCAGGTCGCCAAAGTATTTGAACTTGTAAGAAAAGAATGTGAAAATCTGACAAAGAAATAAAATGAACAAAACAAAAATAACACTTTGCGGCGATGACTGCCTTAAATGTCCGAGCTACAATGCAAAAACCTGATGTATATAACTTTACATTTGGATCACGGCTGATTTTTTTTGCTTCTTTCATTTAAACTAAAAAATTAATTTTGTACTCCAAACCTGCGTTCTAGCCCAGGATGTGCCAGTGGGAGTCCAGTTTGTTAAGGCTTTCGCAACCGTCTTTTGTTACAAGCACAAGGTCTTCTATTCTTATTCCGGCTTTGCCTTCTATATAAATGCCCGGTTCTATAGAAAAAATCATTCCTTCTCGCGCGGTAAGAGTTGAACTCTGGCTTACATCTCCTGCTTCGTGGTCTGCCATTCCGCAAAAATGTCCAAGCCTGTGCGTAAAATTCTTACCGTAACCGGCTTCTTCTATAAGATTGCGTGCGGCACTGTCAATGTCTTTTAGGGCAACACCCGGTTTTATAATGCTTTTTGCATATTCGTTTGCGCGGCGTACAATATCATGAATCTGTGCCACTTCCTTTGGTGCCGTTAAGAAAAATGAAGTGCGCGTCATGTCAGAACAGTAACCGTTTTTTTTGCAGCCAAGATCAATTAGAACAACATCCCCGCGTGAAGGCTTTGTCCCGTCTGGAACATGATGCGGGGCCGCCGCGTTTTTTCCAAAAGAAACAATTGTCTCAAAAGAAGGCTCTGCACCGGCTTTTGCAAACAGTGAATCAATATAAGACGCAACTTCCTTTTCTGTAACGCCATCGTGAATAAAGTTAAATGCCTTCTGCAGACAGTCGTCTGCAATAGCGGCGGCGGTTTTCATAAGAGAAATTTCCTGTGCATCCTTGCAGCCCCTGAGAGAATCAACACATTCAGAACCACACACAAAGTTAACAGCAGGAATTTTTTTCATAAGTGGAATAAGAAAGCGTGCAGGCCACATGCCGTCTATTCCCAGTGTACCTTGCTTAAGAATATGAGCGGTTAAAAAATCAGCAGTATTTATTCCGTCTGAATACAAAACAACGCTACAGTCTGCATTTTTAATACAAAACAGCGTGTTTACAAAAAGAACAGCCTCTCCCTTTTCAAAGTAAAGTGCAAAAAGACGCTCCATGGGGTTAACATGAATTCCTGTAAAATAAAAAATACTCAGCGGGTCACTTACAAGAAGCGCATCAATTTTGCGCTGTGACATTTCTGAGAAAATTTTTGACTGTCTGTTTTTAAAAATAATATTCATAACTAATCTTATTTTACAACCTGGAGCGACAATTTTCAATAAAAGAAATTTAATTCTCCGCAGAAACTACTCTTCAAACTGCGAATTATCATCTTTAAGTTCCACAGCAGAATTTTTGTCTCTGAGCGGGTCAAAATTTCTGTATTTAAGCGGCGTCATTCCCTTGTAACGGCGGAATGTTTTTATAAAATACGAAAAATCGTTGAATCCGCAGTTAAAGGCAATGTCCGGAAGTTTGTCATTCGTTTCTCTAAGAAGTGCGCAGGCTCTGTTCACCCGAAACCAGTTAAGGTATTCAATGGGTGAACGCTCTGTCATCTCGCGAAATATTCTGCAGAAGTACTTGGGCGAAAGTCCGGCAATTTTACTCATTTCTTCGAGTGTAAGATTCTGGTCATAATTCTTTCTGATAAGATTAAGCACCAGATCCAGCTGTTCGGAACGTACTCTTTTGTGTGCAGGCATTGTACGTTTTTCTGAATAAAGTCCGTGTTTTTTTATAAGTCCGAACAAAACCATAAGCAGACCTGCAGAAATTATATCGTAACCGTTTGGTTTTCCTTTGAGTACAGAAAAAAGAATGTCTGTAGTCTGGGCAAAGTCACTGTCTTTTTCGAATTTAATCTGATTTTCAAGAATCGTGTTTCCGTTGAGAATATCGTTTATAAAAAGATCTGGACTAAAACTGTGAAGGCGCAGAAGTTCAATGTCAAAAACAATGGACTCGTAAAGACTAGAGCCTTTGACAGGTGCATCGCCGTGAATCATCTTGCCCGGAATAATACACAGGTCTCCCTTTGAAAGGTGAAAGTCCTGGTTTTCCAGCGAGATGTTATATGTTCCCGAAATTATGTGGATAATCTCGAATTCCGTGTGCCAGTGCATCCAAAGGTCGTAGGAAGGATTTTCTGTATTGCACAGGTTGTACTGGAGCGGAAAAACAATTGTTCCTCTCTGCTGGGTTTCTCTAACCGGCTTTGAAGAGTCAGTTTTTGGAATGTCTGCTTTCTGCTCATAAAATACTTTCGTCATATTTTGAGATAATTATAGCACTATTCAAAAGGGATTTTCAAGAATATAATCTTATTTATGACGAATAAATTTTCTTTTGGAGCACCTGTTTTTACCGGAGCCGTGGTCGAGAAGTTTTCTCTGTGCAAGTCGGAGTTCCCCGTAGGAAAAATTGAATCTGAATGGCCGTTCACGTGGAACTATAATCTGGAAAAGACAGATATCGTGTTTGGTCTGGGCGAAAGTGTACGCGGAATGAACAAGCGTGGCTTTAAGTATGTAAGCTGGTGTCTGGATTGTCCCAATCAGAGTGAAAATACACCATCAATGTACGGTGCCCACAACTTTCTGCTCGTGTTCGGAAAAAATCCTTTCGGAATCTTCTTTGACACAGCTTCAAGAATTGAATTTGACATTGGCTGGACAGATCAGGATGTGCTGACTGTAAAGACAGAAGATACCGGTGTTGAAGTTTACGTAATTTTTCCGTCAGACAATGCAAAAAATGTGCTTACTGATATAACAAGACAGTTCCGCGCGCTTATAGGCCAGAGTTATATTCCGCCAAGATGGGCATTCGGTTACCAGCAGAGCCGCTGGGGTTACAAGACCGAAGCCGATGTTCGCGAAGTTGTCAGAAAGTACCGCGAGCTGAATATTCCGCTGGACAGTGTTGTACTCGACATAGATTACATGACCGAATACATGGACTTTACTGTAGACAAAGAAAAATTTTCTGACCTTAAGGGATTGTCGGCTGAGCTTAAAAAAGACGGAATACATCTTATTCCGATTATTGATGCCGGAGTTAAGGTTAAGGAAGGTTATGATGTTTATGAAGAAGGCGTAAAAAACGGATACTTTGCAACAAAAGAAGACGGTACGCCTTATGCAGCAGGTGTATGGCCGGGACGTTCGCACTTTACGGACTTTTTTAATCCACAGGCACGCGAATGGTTCGGTTCAAAATATAAAATTCTTACAGACCAGGGAATTGAAGGTTTCTGGAACGACATGAATGAACCTGCCATGTTCTATTCAGACGACAGCCTTAAAGAAGCGTTTGACAAACTCGAAAGCTACAAGGGAAAGAATCTTGATATTCAGACTTTCTTTGAATTTACACCAATTTCGGGAAGTACATTCAACCAGCTCGAAGACTACAAGCGCTTTTATCACAGAGTGCCCGGCTCTTCAAACCCGGACGAAAAAATCCGCCACGACAAGATACACAATCTTTACGGAGCGTGGATGACTCGCGCTGCAGGTGAAGGACTTGAAAAAATCAGTCCGGACAAGCGCATGCTCATTTATTCACGCGCGTCTGCAATAGGAGCACACCGTTACGGCGGAATATGGACAGGTGACAATGCTTCTACCTGGTCGCATCTTCTGCAGGAAATAAAAATGCTTCCTGGAGTGAACATGTGCGGCTTCCTTTATTCCGGGGCAGACATTGGCGGTTTTGGTGACAGTACTTCGCGCGATCTTCTTATGAGATGGCTTGCTCTTGGTGACTTTACGCCTCTTATGAGAAACCATTCTGCATGGAACACACGCCTTCAGGAATGTTACAGCTTTAAAAATCCCGAGGAATTCAAAAGCATAATTGATTTGAGATATGCACTTCTTCCTTACATTTACAGTGAGTTTGTAAAGGCAGCTGTTAACGGTGACAGTTACATAAGGCCGCTTGCGTTTGACTATCCGAATGACAGGCGCGCAGTTTGTACAGAAGATGAACTTATGGTAGGAAGTGATATTCTTCTTGCACCTGTCTACACACAGAATGCAGAAGGCCGCTACGTATATCTTCCCGAAGACATGACAATGGTAACGTGGTCAGACAGCCGTGCCGAACAAAAACCAATGAGCGCCGGTGACCACTTTGTAGAGATTCCGCTCGAAACAGTTGTGTTCTTTGTAAAAAAAGGTCGCGCCGTGCCGCTCTTTAAGAGTGCACTCAGCAGCGAACAGATAGACATGAACAGCGCATATCTTGTAGGAGACGCAAAATCCTGCGAATTGTACACCGACGACGGTTACAGCCGCAAAATAAATCTTAACGAAGGAATGCGTGAGATAAAGTAAAGAAGCAGGCAGAAAAAATGAGAAGCACCCCTGAAGTTGGATACCAGTTCAATTTTAGGGGTGCTTTTTTATTTAATTTTGGTGATATCATACTAATATAGTGTTATACTGGATTCAGTATATATTAGATGTAATTTGATGAAAACTAATAAACGGGAGCAGTTATGAGAACAATTGATGAATTTTGCGGACAGAAAAACGGATATTCCCTGTCAAAGACTTTGCGTAATAAGTTGATTCCTGTTGGAAAGACAGAAGACAAAATAAAAGAATATCATTTGATGGAAAATGACTATGGAAGAGCTGAAGCCTATGTGGAAGTTAAGAACTTGATTGATGATTTTCATCGAAGCTTTATTGCTGAAAGACTAGATAAAGTATCTTTAGATTGGACAAATCTTTTTAATGCTTTGAATGAATATCAAAAAAATCAAAAAGATAAATTATTGAAAGCTAAATGTAAAAAAGTCCTTGAAGCTCAGCAAAAGGAAATGCGTAAGAAGATCGTACAGTTATTTACAGGCGATAAGGATAATAAAGACCCTGTATATGAAAAACTATTCAAAAAGGAATTAATAGAAGAACTTCTTCCTGAAGCAATCAAGAAAGACACTTCTGGAATAATTACACAAAAAGAAGAGGCCCTTGCTAAGTTCCACCAGTTTTGCACATATTTTACTAATTTCCATGAAAACAGAAAAACTATTTATAGTGCAGAAGATAAAAGTACTGCAATAAGTAACCGTATTGTGAATGAAAACTTTCCAAAATATGTTGCCAATATAAAGGTTTTTGAGTATCTATCAAAAAACTTTCCTAAAATTATCGATGATACTGAAAACCAGTTGAAAAATGACTTGAGTGGAAAAAAATTAAAAGACATATTCACTGTAAATGGTTTTAATAATGTACTTTCACAGAAAGGGATAGATTTCTATAACATAATTATTGGAGGAATCCCTGAAAAAGAAGGTATTCCAAGAAAACAGGGAATAAATGAAGCCATAAACCTTTTACGTCAAGGTTTGCCTCCTGAAAGAAAAAATGAGCTTAAACAAAGAATGACTTTTCTTTACAAACAGATTTTAAGCGATAAAGAAAAAGTATCATTTATTCCAGAAGTTTTTAATGACAGTAAAGAAGTATATTTGGCTGTTCAAGTTTTTAATGCAAAATGCATTTCTAGTATTATTGATAAAATTGCAGATTTATATAAACAGCATAATGCATATAATCTTGAAAAAATATTTGTTCCTGCAAAATCGTTAACTGCATTTTCTCAGTCAGTGTATGGTAACTGGTCTTTGCTTTCGGAGTGTATATTTGAAAAAGAGAAAGGAGAAAAAACTTTATCTGAAAAGAAATTAGAGGATCTTACAAAGAAAATTGCTAAAAATGATTATTCACTAATTGATTTGCAGTCTGCTTATGATATTTGGGCTGATAAAAATAATATTGAGTTTAATAAAAGAATTAGCATCAATTCATATTTCAATTTAAACGAAATACGACAACAAAAGAGGCTAGACGGAACTTATGAGAAAGTTGTTTCAAATTTAATTGAAGATGTGAAAAGCACGTATATCAGAATTGACTTTGATAATATCAAGGACTTGCAACAAGAAAAAAATGCTTCAATTCCAATAAAAGAGTATTTAGACGCTGTACAAAATCTTTTTCATTATTTAAAACTTGTTGACTACAAAGGTGATGCTTTAAAAGACGAGATGTTCTATTCTTCTTATGATGAATATTTGCAAATCTTGAGTGAAATAATGTCTCTTTACAATAAAACACGAAATTTTGTTACAAAGAAAGTTGGCGAAATTAAAAAAATAAAACTTAATTTTGATTGCAGTTCTCTGCTTTCTGGTTGGGGAACTGATTATGGAAGTAAAGCGGCTCACATTTTTAAATCTGATTCTTGTTTTTATCTTGGAATTATTAATAAAAAACTAGATAAAACTGACATAGATTCTATTTATCAAAATGGAAATACTATGATAGAAAAAATTGTTTATGATTTCCAAAAACCTGATAATAAAAATACACCAAGACTGTTTATTCGATCAAAAGGAAATGCTTATGCACCTGCTGTAAGTACATATGACTTACCGATAGAATCAGTTATAGATATTTATGACAAAGGTTTATTTAAAACCGAATATCGAGAGAAGAATCTTGAAGTGTACAAGAAATCTCTTATTAAATTGATTGACTATTTTAAATTAGGATTCTCACGACACGATTCATACAAACATTACAATTTTTGCTGGAAAGAAACTAAAGATTATGCAGATATTTCTGAATTCTACGCTGATACAATGAGGTCATGTTATCAACTTAAAACAGAACGTATTAATTTTGATAATCTGATGACTCTTGTAGATGAAGGAAAACTCTTTTTGTTCCAAATTTATAATAAAGACTTTTCAACTGGTAAAGACGGAGGAAATGGTTCTACAGGAAGAAAAAATATGCATACTCTTTATTGGGAAAATCTTTTCAGTAAAGAAAATCTTGATGATGTCGTTTTACAATTAAGCGGAGGAGCCGAGTTATTCTTTAGACCAAAGAGTTTGGAAGAGGAAAATGCTACAATACACGAAAAGAATTCTTTTATTGTCAACAGAACATATCTGAAAGAAGTTAAAGGCAACAAAGAAATCTATGAAACTATTCCAGAAGAAATCTACCAGGAGATCTATCAAAAATTAAATGGAAAGACTGATACAATTTCTGATGAAGCACAAGAGCTTTTATCTTCTGGAAAGGTAAAATATAGAGCTGCTCCTCACAGAATTATAAAGGATAGACATTTTACACAGGATACATATTTATTTCATTGCCCAATATCTTTGAATTTTAAAGCACAAGAAATAACAGGAAAAAAATTTAATGACAGGGTTTTAGAAAAAATAAAAAATAACTCGGAAATTAAGATAATTGGTCTTGACCGTGGAGAACGAAACTTAATTTATTTATCATTAATTAATCAGAAAGGTGAGATTGAACTACAGAAGACATTGAATCTTGTGGAACAACAAAAACGTTTAATTGATTATCAAGGGAAACTTGTACAAAAAGAAGGCGACCGTGATAAGGCACGAAAAAACTGGCAGACAATCGGCAATATAAAAGAACTAAAAGAAGGTTATCTTTCTGCTGTTGTACATGAGATTGCAACACTTATGGTAGATAATAACGCAATTGTGGTAATGGAAGATTTGAACTTCGGTTTTAAACGAGGACGTTTTGCAGTTGAGAGACAAGTATATCAGAAATTTGAACACATGTTTATTGATAAACTTAATTATCTAGTTTTCAAAGATAGAAAAGTAACTGAACCAGGTGGAGTTCTAAATGCGTATCAACTAACAGACAAATTGGAAGCTTTTAAAGATTTAGGAAAACAGAGCGGTTTTCTGTTCTATGTTCCGGCAGGCTATACTTCAAAAATTGATCCAGCTACAGGTTTTGCAAATCTTCTTGATATGACAAACCTTACAAATGTTCAGAAAAAGCGAGATTTCTTTGCTAAGTTTGACAGCATTTGCTTTGATGAAGAAAAACAGATGTTTGCTTTTACTTTTGATTACAAGAATTTCAACAGGAAAGACGCTCAAGAAATGAGCAGAACAAAGTGGACTGTTTATTCAAATGGAAAGCGTATTCAATTCTGCGGAAAAGGAAAAGCTTCTAAGCATATCGAAAACCTTACAGAAGAATTCAAAACTCTTTTTAGAGAATTTGATTATCAGAATGGCAACAATATTCTTGATTCAATTTTGGAAGTTGGAGCAGCTTTAAAAGCTGGCGAAAAACCTGCAAAAGAAATTGCAGATTTCTGGGATAAACTGCTTGTATTATTCAAACTGGTTTTGCAGATACGTAACAGCGACGCAAAAACTGGTGATGATTATATTATTTCTCCGGTTATGTCAGAAGATGGTATATTCTTTGACAGTCGCGAGCAGGAAAAACTAGGCAATAATGCAAAACTTCCCAAAGATGCAGATGCAAACGGCGCATATCACATTGCGTTAAAAGGTTTGTATTTATTAAAGGCTTTTGACAAAACTCCTGAAGACCAGTTGAAAAAGGTAGATATGAAAATTTCCAATGCCGACTGGTTCCGTTTTGCACAGGAAAATGAATATAACAAATAAACGAAAAGAAACGGCGGAATATGGAAACAATATAGCGATCATGTTCCGCTTGTGTGGGATATTACTTATAATTAAATGGAGATATGTATGCAGAAATCAGAAATTACACCTTCTCAAAATAAATCAAAAATTCTCATGTACACCACTTCTGATGGTGTAACAAAAATAGAAGTTACTTTTGATAATGATACAGTTTGGCTTTCTATTGATCAGATGGCAGAACTCTTTGGTCGAGACAGAAGTGTTATCGGAAAACATATTCGTAATGTGTTAAAAGAAGGTGAACTGGATAAGAACTCAGTATGGGCAAATTTTGCCTACACTGCCAAAGATGGCAAAAATTATAATGTGGACTTTTATAATCTGGATATGATTATTTCTGTTGGTTACAGGGTTAATTCCTTGCGTGGCACTCAATTCAGAATATGGGCCACAAACATATTAAAAGAATATATGAAAAAAGGTTTTGCCATGGATGATGAACGGCTCAAAAATTTGGGCGGAGGGAACTATTTTGAAGAACTTCTTGCGCGTATTCGCGATATTCGTTCTTCCGAAAAAGTTTTTTGGCGCAAAGTCCTTGATATTTATTCAACAAGCATTGATTACAACCCTAAATCTGAACTTTCACAAACTTTTTTTAAGCAGGTGCAAAACAAAATGCATTGGGCAGCTCACAAACACACTGCGGCAGAAATCATTTATCAGCGTGCAGATGGTGAACAACAGAATATGGGGCTTACATCATGGAGCGGAACTCACATAAAGCAGAGTGATACAGAGATTGCAAAGAACTATCTTTCCGAACCAGAACTTGATGCTTTGAATAAGATTGTTACTGCATACCTGGATATTGCAGAAGTTATGGCTTTGAATCAGGAGCCTATGTACATGAAAGACTGGCTTTTAACAATTGACGATTATTTGAAAATGACGCGAAAAGAGATTCTTTCTACAAGTGGAAAAGTTTCTCATGGTCAGGCTATTGAAAAAGCTCATCAAGAATATAAAAAATATCAGAAGCGCCTTGAAATTGAAGCATCTCCAGTTGAAAAAGATTTTTTAGAATCAATTGGTAAACTGGAGAAGTTGGAAGCCCCAAAGAAAACAATAAAGAAACAATCTTAACCGGGAGGTTGTATTGGAATCCTACCTACGCATAACTTACCTGAACGATTTTATTTTTTGTCCGCTTTCCATTTATTTTCATCAGCTGTACGGGGGACTTTCTGAGCGACTTTATTACGATGATGTGCAGATGAATGGCCGGGCGGTACATGAGGCTGTAGACGAAAAGCGGTATTCCACCCACAAAAATATTCTGCAGGCAATCGATGTATATTCTGATGAATACAAACTTTGCGGTAAGATTGATATCTTTGATATTGATAAAGGATTGCTGACAGAACGTAAAAAATCAATCAAGACAATTTATGACGGTTACGTTTTTCAGCTTTATGCGCAATGTTTTTGTTTGCGAGAGATGGGGTACAATGTAAAGCAAATTCGCTTTTATTCCAGCGATGACAACAAAGTGTATCCTGTTGAACTTCCAGAAAACAACCCTCAAATGCTTGTAAAATTTAGGGAAACAATAAAAGAAATGCAGAATTTTAATCCTGACGACTTTATTCCGCAGAATGAAAAGAAATGCGCTTTTTGCATTTACAGTAATTTTTGTGACAGACCGCTTGCATAAGGAGTTGCGTTTATGATAAGTACAAAAGATTTTGAGCATAAGCAGATTTTGTTTGTATTGCTGGAAGAGGGTGAAAAAGTCAGTTTTAAAAATGACAATATTATTATTCTGAATAAAGAAGGTAAGATAAAACACCAGTCAACCTGCTATCTTCTTTTTGCGCTGTTTGTTTCAGGTCATATTTGTGTTACAAGCGGACTTTTGGAACGTGCAAAAAAATTCGGCTTTTCAATAATTTTTATGTCTTACACATTGCGACCGTATGCGGTGCTACCGGCCAGGGCGGACGGAAACGTAATTCTTCGCAGAAAACAATATGAATATCAATCGTTTGAACTTGGTGCCCATATTATATCAAATAAAATACATAATCAGAATGCTGTACTAAAAAAAATACGGGAAAAATCTTCTGAGCTTAAAAAAGTGATAGCTACACTTGAAGTAAATGAGAAAAAAGTTCTTTTACCTGATTTAAAACTTGAAGAAATAATGGGGTTGGAAGGGACTTCTGCCAGAATTTATTTTGGGCAGTTATTTAAAGACTATGACTGGAAAGCGAGACGCCCCCGAGTAAAGCAGGATATGATAAATTGTCTTTTAGATATTGGATATTCTCTTTTATTTAATTTGGTTGATGCTCTTTTGGAAATGTACGGATTTGATACTTATGTTGGAATTTTACACCGGGAGTTCTTTAACAGAAAGTCTCTGGTATGTGATATGGTCGAACCGTTTCGTGCAATAATTGATAATGCGTTAATTAAAGCCTTAAATCTTGGACAATGTAATGAAAAAGATTTCTTTAAATCACAGAATCAGTGGATGATTGGGGGAAAGAAGGCAGCACCTTACATAACTATTTTTATTCATGCTTTGCTTGAAAGAAAAAATGAGATTTTTTTATATATTCAAACCTATTACCGCTCTTTTATGAGGAATAAACCTGTGAAAGAATATCCTGTTTTTTTATTTGAAGGAGAGAAAGTCGTTAGTTTTCCTTCCGTGGCAAACTAACTTATGCAGGTTTTCTTTGAAAAACTGCGATTAGACCGCCCATCCATGGCGAAAAAAGGAGAAGAAAATGTTGATTGTCAGTTATGATATTGCAGATGATAAAGTCCGTACCCGGTTTTCAAAGTTTTTGCAAAAGTTTGGATTTAGATTACAGTATTCAGTGTTTGAAATTCATAATTCAGAACATATTTTAAAAATCATTATGAATGAAATTGCAAATGTATATGAAAAGACCTTTACAGAAGAGGATAGTATTGTTATATTTAAGTTGAGTGAAACATGTGAGAAAATTTCGTATGGATATGCAAAAAATAATTCCGAAGATTTCATCTTGGTTTCATCATAATTGCAGACCCCAGGTCTTACTGGAGTTTTTACCGGAATCAGTAATAAATTTGTTGTTTTTCTCGGTAATATATGCGAAAAACCGTTCTAAACAGTACTGTTGTACAAAGACTAGAGGGTTTAGAACCCAAATAAAATTTCTACTGTTGTAGATAATATGCCTTCCAGATCTATTTTAGGGTTTAGAACCCAAATAAAATTTCTACTGTTGTAGATAGAATATCTTTTTCAGGTGCTTTCTTAAGGTTTAGAACCCAAATAAAATTTCTACTGTTGTAGATAGCATCTGCTCAACCTGAACAGAAACGTTTAGAACCCAAATAAAATTTCTACTGTTGTAGATATGATGGACGCAGAGGGTATTCTATTGTTTAGAACCCAAATAAAATTTCTACTGTTGTAGATGTCGTACAAGATAGGCAAGTGCGTGTGTTTAGAACCCAAATAAAATTTCTACTGTTGTAGATGAGTGTTTTTGCTAATGACGTTTTTGAGTTTAGAACCCAAATAAAATTTCTACTGTTGTAGATTTAATGCGAATGTTGATACAGGTTTTACAGTTTAGAACCCAAATAAAATTTCTACTGTTGTAGATTTCCAAGCAACTGAGCTCCATAGTTCCGTTTAGAACCCAAATAAAATTTCTACTGTTGTAGATTGAAAATAAAATTGCCCGCATTTCTGGGTTTAGAACCCAAATAAAAGTTTCTTCTGCTTCGGTAGTATAAGAACGAGCTTCCCGAAAGAAGCCCGCTCTTATACTGCTTACTCCATCGTGTAAATAACAAAGCCCTTTGCTTCGACACTTGCGCCGTTAAAGTACCGTTTGCTCAGAACCGTGTCTTTTTGTGAAAGGCCAGCCGCGCACGCTTTGTTTCCAAAGTTAAAGATTCCAGCTACGCGTTCACCTGTTGTTTCATCAGTTTTTATGATTCTTACAACGCGTGACTCTACGGCATTTGCACCGTCTTCATCTTTGTACACAAATTCAGTTTTGTTTGCTGTAACGGCGGGGTGCTTTCTTCTTAAAGAAATAAGGCTCTGCATAAACGCAAGTTCTTCTTTGTAAGTGCCCGCCTCAATTCCGTCCCAGGGCATGCAACGGCGGCAGTCAGGATCGTGTTCACCCTTAAGAAGAACTTCTGTTCCGTAATAAATGCAGGTAGAACCCGGGAACATGAACAAAAGTGCAAACTGAAGCATAGTCAGATCTTTGTCGCCGGTTTTTGTAACAAGACGAACCGTATCGTGGCTGTCCAGCTGGTTCAAAAGAACACGCTCTGTCTGGCTGTAGTACATGTGAAGGCAGTGGTTAATCTGCTGTTCAAGAACACGGGTTGTTGTTCCGGGAATAAGTGCAAAATCCATAATTGCTGTTCTGAGCGGGTAGTTTATTACACTGTCAAACTGGTCGCCCCTCAGCCACGGCATTGCATGATTCCATATTTCGCCGACAATAAAAAAATCTTCCTTAAGTGCATGCATTCTTGTACGAAGCTCATTGCACAGAACATGCGAAATCTCATTTGCAACATCAAGTCTTATTGCATCAATGTCGTATTCTTTAACCCAGGTTTCGCAGACTTTGCAGATATAATCGCGAACTTGCGGATTATTTGTATTGAGCTTTGGCATAGGGTCGGCAAAGGCAAATGCAAAATATTTTCCCTTTGCGGAATTGTCACACGGTCTGTCCTTGAACGAAAAATCATTTATCATGTACCAGTCAGCGTATTTTGAATTTTCGCGGTTTTTTATAACGTCCTGCCATGCAAAGAAAAACCAACCCGAATGGTTGAACACGCCGTCCAGCATAACACGCATTCCGCGTGAGTGTGCTTTTTTTACAAGTTCGCACAGTTTTTCTTTTGTACCGAATTCGGGATCAATTTCAAGATAGTCGGTCGTGTCATACTTATGCTGTGAAGTTGCAAGATTTATTGGATTAAGGTAAAGGCCGTTTATTCCGAGTTGTTCAAGATAGTCAAGCCTGTCAATAATACCCTGAATGTTGCCGCCGTACTGTTCACTGTTGTCTACAGCTTTGTCAGGTCCAGCCCACGGAAGAATTTCTTTTGTATAGGCGGGGTTTTCTCCGTGACAGAATCTTGCAGGAAAAATCTGGTACCAGACAGTCTGTTCTGCCCACTTCGGGTGAGTGCATATGTCAACAGGATTCATCCACGGAAAAATAAACAGAACATGGCTGTCTGCATTCTGTTCAACTTCTTCGGGAGTAAAGAAGCCGTCTTCAAAATAAAGTTTTGTTTCGTCACCGCATCTGAGTTCAAAAAAATATTTGCATCTTTTAAACGGCGGAACAACTGTCGTCTGCCACCAGTAATGGCTCTGCATTTCTGCACGTTCTGTCAGTTCAAGACGTGTACTGCTCCACTTCCATTTGCCGTCAACTTTGTCTGAGCAAAATGGGTCTCCGTAAATTAGAAAAACCTGGGTAATGTCTTTTCCTGTTTTTATGTTGATTTTAAGTTCATCTTTGTTAACAGGGTAGCAGTAAGTGTCATAAGCATGGTGTTCTACAGCGCCGTAATTCATAAAAACCTCGCAAGGCAATTCTGGTATAGTTTTGGTGAGTGCCTACAAAATATAATTATATATCCTTTTTTTAAATTGATGTAATAGTAAATTCATAAAAAAATAGAATAAAAGTATTAATGTTTTTTTTTGGGGAAAATTTGTGCCTTGGGAATGTTCTTCGTGTATTTATAACAAAACTTGTGCATACGTTTTTATTTTTGAAACAATTCTTCCACAGGACAATACAATATGTTATGGAATAAACAGAGCCTCTCATTCATTTGCTTTTACACAAAATAGTAGTTTAAATAAGGTTGGAGGGTCTTTAACTTCTTATGATTTTACAATTACACTTTTCGGATAAGCAATTGATTATTTATCATATATTTAAGTATTGTTAAAATTTTCATAAAACATAAAAGATTCCGGCTTCGATTTAGAAGGAGTTCGGGGTCTTTTTTTTTATTAAGATGACAAAATAATTTGTTTTTTTTAAATTATAGATATATAATGATCTATGAGATTTATGGCTAAAATTTTTTATTTACCGGTTACTTTTATTTTTGATTTTGAAACTGAAGTTTTTGTTGATAATTATCCTCTTTTTGTAGTCAGAAGTATTTTAGGGAATTCTTTAAGAAGAATTTGTTGTATTTCACACACAAAAAAATGTGATGAATGTGAATATAATAAAACCTGTACTTATGCAAGTATTTTTGAAACAATAATCGATTCAAAGAATCAACTTTTACCAGGAACTAACCGTTCTTCTCATCCATTTTCTCTTGCAGATAACTGTCAAATTCAATTGAAAAATGAAATAAAACAATTCAGTTTTACGATTACTCTTTATGGTTCTTCAATAAAAACTCTTCCATATATTTATGCAGCTTTTGTTCGTGCTGGTGAATTTGGAATGTTTAAAAATAGAACTAAATTTAAGGTTGCAGATGTTTTGATAAATGGCAAATCTATTTTAATTGATGAAATGCAAATTCAAAATGATGTTAATCCATTTATTTTTGAATATAAAAATTCAGAGAACAATTATTCTGGTGAGATTTTAATTGAATTAAAAACTCCATTAAGATTTAAAACAAAAGGAAAGTATTCAATAGATTTTAGTGCAGAAGATTTTTTTAAGGCTCTTTTCAGACGTTATAAAACTTTGATGATGTTGTATTCAGAAAATTTAACTGAAGAAATTCAAAATTATAATAAATGTAATTGTGAAATTGTTGAACGAAAACTTTTTTGGAAAGATTTTAGTCATTATTCTGCACGTCAAAAAAATGCAATGGAACTTGGCGGTGTTATTGGTACTTTTAAATTAAAAGGAAGTTTTAATGATTTTGAACTTGCTTTATTAGATTTAGCAAAAATTTCCAATGCAGGAAAAAATACAGTTTTTGGACTTGGTCAAATAGATTATTGGGAGAAATTAAGATGAATTGTAAACTTGAAGAAGTTGTAATTGCTGGATATTTGCACGATGTAGGAAAATTTGCCCAAAGAGCAGGCGTTGAAAGTTTATATAATAAAAATTTTGAAAAAGATTGTTGCAAATTACATAAGGGCGGTTGGTATAGTCATCAACATGCAGTTTTTACAGAAGGATTTTTAGAAAAACATAAAAATATTTTGCCGGATAGAGTTGATGTAAATTTAATTAGAGATTTAGCAAGTCATCATCATAATCCTTCAAAACCTGAAGAATGGATTATTGCAGTTGCTGACAGGCTTTCTAGTGGTTCAGACAGGTGTAATATTTTAAATAACGAAAATGATAATTCAAATGAATTTGCAGATGAATCAAAATTGAAATTTTATGAAAAGCCAATAGTTCATTTGCTTTCAACTTTGCAATTAGAAGGAAAAGAAAAACCGCAAATTTCATATTGTAAAATGAAACCTTTGGAAAAAAATTCAATTTTGGCAACAACAGATAAAAAAATCAGCAAAGAAGATTATAAAAAACTTTGGGAAGAATTTGAAAATGATTTTGTAAAATTACAGGGCTTGAATTTTGAACAGTTTGAAAAATCGCTTTTAACACTTTTAGAAAGATATTGGTGGTGTATTCCAAGTGCGACAAATGTTGATGCAGATGTAAGTTTATTTCAGCATGCAAAAACAACTGCAGCCTTTTCTTCAGCTTTATACAGATATTACGAAAAAGAAGAACATCTTGATGAGTTTAAAATTGATGATTCAAAAGATAAAAAGTTTTTATTTGTAAATGGAGATATTTCAGGAATTCAAAAATATATATTTGATTTAAAATCGGCATCTGATAGTGCAAAATTATTGCGTTCAAAAAGTTTTGAGTTATGGGCATTAAGTGAAATTTTAAGTGAATGGATTTGTAAAGAATTTGGAGTGACAAATGCAAATATAGTAACTTCTGCTGGTGGAAAATTTATTCTGCTTTTACCAAATTGTAAAGATTCAAAAGAAAAATTAGCTAAAATTCAAACTAAAGTTGAAGAATATTTTATTAAAGAATTTGCAGGAAAACTTGCTGTAATTATTTCTGATGGTGTTGAAGCAAATGCAGAAGATTTAAGTCAAAATAATGCAAAAGATTTATTTAATAAAATCGGAACAGAATGTGATAGAGCAAAGCAAAAGAAGATGCAAAAAGGTATTTCAAAATGCGGAGCCGTTTTAGATTCGTTTTATGATGATTTGCAAAAAAATGGAGAATGTCCAAAATGTGGAGTTTTTGCAAAAAATCTGAATAACGAAGATGAGGAATGTGATAATTGTAAAAAGTTGGTTGAAGTAGGAAGAGATTTAACAAAAAAATCTGTTGTAAAATTAGATTCAACTGAACTGAAGCATTTTGGTCAAATGGTAAAACTTTATAAAGACGAAACCTACAAAAAAGAAAATGTTTATTCAATTAATAAATATAAGGCTGGTTTACCATTAATGTTTTTGCCTTATGTTGCACCTTGGAAAAACGAGACAGAGTTAAAAACTTTTGAAGAAATTGCTGATGAATCAAATGGAAATAAAAAACTTGCAATGTTTAAAGCAGATATAGATAATTTGGGTTTAGTTTTTGCAACTTCACTTGGAAAACGAATTTCAATTTCCAGATATGCTGATTTAAGTTTTATGCTTCATTATTATTTTAGTGCTTTTTATGCTTGGTTTGTTGAAAATCATCAAAACCCGGATGGAGTTTATTATAATGAAGTGATTTATACAGTTTTTTCAGGTGGAGATGATTTGTGTGTTATTGGAGCTTGGGACAGTATTTTGTATTTTGCCCGTGATTTTCAAAAAGCACTTTGCGAATTTACAAATTATAATCCGAGTGTGACTATTTCTGGAGGAATAAGTTTGTGCTCTGCGAATATTCCAGTGAATGTAATTGCTCAAATGTCAGAAGAAAATCTTGAAAAATCAAAAGAATACAAAAAAGGTGGAAAATTAAAGAATGCAATTACGGTTTTTGATACCACAGTAAATTGGGATGAATATTCTGCTTGTTTAAAAGATGGTGAATGGTTAGACAGTTTGGTTGAAAAAGACGAAAACGGGCTGCAATCTGTTTCTACTGGAGTTATTTATAAAATGATTGATTTTTCAAATTGTGCAAGAAAAGTGCAAAAAGGAAATATTAAAGATTTGCTTTCTATGAAAGATATAAAAAATAAAACCTGGAAAAGTCATTTTTATTATATTATTTCAAGAAACGTAAAAGATGAAACTATCAGAAAAAAATTATTGCGTTTTGCAGAAAATGATGAAGAAATGATTAAGTCAAAAATTGCAGTCAGTTATGCACTGTATAAAAATAGAGAAAATTAGGAGGAATGTGAAATGGGATATAATGATTATGGAAATCGAAATTTTGGAGGTAACAAAATGCAAGGTTATGAAGATAAATCTTTTACACCACAACCTGTAAAAATCTTAAAGTTTTATAATTCAGAAAGTAAAGTAATTACTGAATTGTTTGATAAAACTGCCCAAGATGTAGCAGCATCATTTTTAGGAAAAAACAAAAAAGGTAATATAATAGGTGTTACTTCAACTCAATTAAGAAAAATTTTTGATGAAGTAAAACGATTTGAACAACTTCTTTTGGTTTCTTCTGGTCAATGGGAAAAACAACTTCCATATATTAAAATGATAAAATCAAAAGTTGCATATTCTGTGGCACGTGCAAGTAAAGAAAAGGAAAAAGCTGGTATTTATAAAAATCTTGAAGAATTTTTATCTTCTTCAATTGATTTAATAAAAAATGAAGAAGATTATCATGTTTTTGTTTCTCTTTTTGAGGCAACTTATGGCTTTTATTATGAAAAAATGATTGCGGCTGGATTAAAAGACTAAAAATTATAGGTAAGGAGAATTTCTATTATGAAACAAATAAAAATAAAAACACTAAAGGGAAAGTTGGTTGTAAAAACAGGTCTTCATATTGGAGCTGGAAATGATAAAGTTGAAATTGGAGGAATGGATAATCCTATAATTAGAAATCCTCTTACTCGGGAACCTTATATTCCAGGAAGTTCAATAAAAGGAAAAATGCGTTCTTTGATTGAATGGGAAACTGGAGTTTTGGCAAAAACTGGCGGAAAACCTTGTGACTGTGGAAAATTCGATTGCAAAGTTTGTAGAGTTTTTGGTTCTGCCAATAATTCTTCAAAAGTTGAAAATGCAAAAGATAGAGGTCCTACTCGTCTTATTATGCGTGATGCAGTTTTGACAAAAGAATGGTCTGAAAAATTTAGAAATGGAAGTGCCTTAATTGAAGAAAAAGCTGAAAATAGTTTAAACAGAATTACTGCAGAAGCTAATCCTCGTCCAATTGAACGTGTTGTTCCTGGTGTAGAATTTGATTTTGAAATTTCTTATCGAATAATTGATACTGGTGATAATGGTGAAACTGATGAAAAATATTTTAAAGAAGTTGTGTTAAAGAGTTTAAAAATGCTTCAAGATGATTATCTTGGCGGTGGCGGTACACGAGGAAACGGTCAAGTTGAATTTAAAGATTTAGTTGATGAAAATGGAAGCAAAATCGAATTGTAATAATTAAAATTTTATATTTTTTTGCTTTATGAAAAATTTATTTGAGGACTCAAAATGAATTTATATAGAATAAATATAAAACTAAAATCTTCACTTGTAACTTTATTAAAAGGTGACACAATTTGGGGACATTTTGTTTGGGGAATTGCAAATCATGAAGGAGATGAAACTGTTGATAAATTTTTGGAAGAATGTAAAACAGAAAATCCTCCTTTAATTGTTTCTTCTGCTTTTCCACAGGGAACAATATGTAAGCCTATTCCAGATGTAAAAGAACATGGAGATTTGTCTATAGAAAAATATTCTGAAATAAAAAAAGACAAGAAGATAAAATTTGTAAATGCTCGTGATTTTTTTGCAGATAACAAAGGTATAGGACTTGATGAAAAAGTTTTTGAAACTCAAAATGTTATGCATAATTCGGTAAATCGTTTTACAAACACTGTTGAAGGACAAAATCTTTATTCAGTTGAAGAAATGTGGGCAAAAAATGGAAAAGAAGATTTTGACTTGTATATTTTAAGTTCTTATTCATCAGAAAGAGTAACAGAATTAACGAAATGGGCTTTTGAAAATGGTTTTGGAGCAGATTCTTCTGTAGGAAAAGGAAATATTGAAGTTGTAAGTGAAGCAGAAATTGTAGAACCGTCTATTAAAGGAAAGAAGTATGTTGCACTTGCTCCATTTGTGTTAGATGAAAAACAAAAAGTTCAGAGTTTATGTGCTGATACTTTTATTCGTTCTGGAAAAATAGGTGGCGCTTTTTCTTCAAGTTTAAGTCCTTATAAGAAAACTGTAATTTTATTTGATGAAGGTGCAGTTTTTGAAAGTGAAAAACCTTTGCAATTTGTAGGAAAGATTTTAACAAATATTCATACAGATAAAAGAATTTGTCAAAGTGGTTTTGCTCCAGTTATTCCAATTGAATAAAAATATTGATTTGTTCGTTTTTTTTATGGGAGAATTAAAATGAAAAAAATATATAAACTTACAGTTGAACCTATTACGCCTATTCATATTGGAACCGGAAATATACTAACACCGTTAGAGTATAAAACAATTTTAAAAAAAGCTGGAAATCGTTATGTTAGATTTTCGAGTGATAGTATTTTGTCTAGAATTGCAACTGATAAAAACATAGCTTTAGAATTTGAAGAAATTACGCAATCAAATGATATGAAAAAATATCATGAGTTTTTTGATAAAAATTGTTCTTCTGATGATGTATTATATACATGTTTAGTGACAGATGAATTTAGAAAAAAATATTTTGAAAATAAACAAAAAGATCCTACTCAAAATGCTGCCCAAGTTTATGAAATATTCAGAGATACAAATTCACCGCATCCTGTAATTCCAGGAACTTCATTAAAAGGATCTATTCGCACAGCTGTTTTGCAAGGTTTATTAAATCAGGTTAGTGATAATGATTACAATAAATTAGAAGATGAATTTAATTTTTTAAAAGATAATCAAAAAAAATCATTTGATTTAAAACTTCAAAAAAAGATTTTAAATAATTTTGAAAATAAAGATTCTGCAAAGACAGATCCATTTAGAGCAGTCGAAATTGCCGATTGCAAATTTGACGGAAGAAATGGGCAAATAGTTGGTTTAGTAAAAAATATTTCTGCTTTGAAAAATGGGGAATTAAAAGCAATAGAAAAATTGCAGATTCAAATTGAAGCAATTTTAGGTTCTATAATTGGAAGTGATAAAATTTCAGAATCAGTTTTAAGAATTAATGAAAATTTACAAAACTTAAATGGTGTTTCAAAACGAATAACTATTAAGGATATAATTGATTTTTGTAATGATTTTTATATAAATCAGTTTGAAGAAGAATATGAAAATTTTTATAAAAATGCTTATGATAAAGTTGATTTAATTTCTAAATTAAAAATGATTTTAAATAATTCAGTTAAAGAAAAAAATACATTTATTCTTAGAGTTGGAAGATTTAGTCAGTTAGAATTTGTAACAATGGAAGATAATTTTAGAGCATACTGGGATACAAAAAAGAAATGTATAAAAGAAAAGGGAGGAACTCGAACTGTATTTGATTATGACGGTCAATACATCCCATTAGGTTGGTGTAAATGTAAAGTTGAAGAGGTATCAAATTGAATCTTTTGATTACAACTCTTGGCACTTCCTGGCAAATTGTTCCTGAACTTTTATCTGTTACAAATCCGTCTCAGTTTGATTTTTTTTGTGGCAGTGAAGAATCTTGTGAACTCAGGCAAAAGTATAATTTAAAATCTGTTGATGAATGTTGGATAATTACAACAAATGGGCAACGAGAAATTCAAAAACTTCAAAATTGGGCAAATAATTGGAAAATTAGATTAAAAGTTTTTGTTTGCGACGGTGTTGATTCTTTTGGAAATCAAGATGAAATCTTAAAAATGCGTTCTTTAATTTATCGTGTTGTCTTGAAAGGAACAGAAATTGCAGACACTTTATATCTTTCGCTAAGTGGCGGAAGAAAAACAATGAGTGCTGATATGCAGGAAGCCGGAAACTTATTTGGTTGTGATGCAATGATTCATGTTGTAGATAAGGATTTTTATGATAATGTCGAAATTAGAAATGCAATCAAGAATGATGATTTACTTCAAAAGCCACCAAAAAGTTATAGTAAATATTTTGTCCCGCTCTTGGTTAATACAAAAATCAGTTCAAGTTTAGTTGTAAGTGCAGATAAAGAAAGATTGTATTCAAAAAATTATCCGATTGAAATTCCTGAAACTGATGAATATTTTTTTTCAAAAACTTTTGTAGAAGATAGAACTTTAGAAAAAGAAATTCAAAAAAGAAAAGAAAAATCAAGTCAGCTTTATGCAAATTTTTATGGAATGATCAGTAGTGGTGTTGATAAAAATCGAACTATTTTTAGAAAATTATATTTTTTGCATCCAGATATTTTACGTAAATTAAAAGAATATAAACTTGGAATAAACCCAAGTCAAGATTTAAGAATTATTAAACGCCTTCCTAAAGCGGAACTTCATTCACATATTGGTGGAGTTTTAAGTCCCTCAGAAATTATTCAAGTTGCAGAAAATGCTAATTTAAATTTAATTGATAAACAAAGTGAATTTTATAAAACAATAAGTAAAATTATTGAATACAAAGATTGTCCAAAAGAATTTGAAAAATTGGTTTATGGAAATTTATTAAATGAAGAAAATTTTTATGCGATTGGAATAGATAAATATCAAAAACTTGGTGATTTTCAAGGAAGTTCAATTTTACAAACTAAAGAAACAATTCAAAAAACTTTAGAAATTTATGCTGAAAATTTAATTGAACAAAATATTCGTTATGTAGAAATTCGCTGTTCACCGTATAAATATACAAAACTTGGACTTTCTGTAAAAGATATTTTTAATTTCATGATTCAAACTTTAGATAAGTTTAAGGAAAAATTAGAATATCGATTTATTTATATAATTGGCCGAGAAGCCACAAAAGAACATATTAGAAATTCAATTACTGAATTAAATAATCTTTTAGAAAAAAAACAACTCTTGCAAAAGAAAATTGTTGGAATTGATTTGGCAGGTAATGAAGGAAAAACAAAGCCGAGTGAACTTCGAGAAGAGTTTATGCCACTTTTGGAAAAATGCATTCACATTACAATTCATGCCGGCGAAACAGAAAATGTAGAAAGCATTTGGGAAGCTGTTTATCATTTAAGTGCAGACAGAATTGGTCACGGCTTAAAACTTTTAGAAAAACCTGAACTTATGCATAGATTTATTGATAAAAATATCGGCATTGAAATGTGTCCATCAAGCAACGATCAAATAGTAGGTTTTAGCAAAAAAATTGATTCATATCCTTTACGAAAATATTTGGATTTAGGGTTAAAAGTTACATTGAATACAGATGATCAAGGAATAAGCCGTACAAATTTAACAAATGAATTTATAAAAGCAAGTAAACTTTGTTCTGATTTGACTTTGTGGGATGTAATTGTTTTGATTCGAAACAGTTTGAGCATTGCCTTTTGTGACAGAGAAACAAAATCTTATCTTATGCATAGTTTTGAAGATGAAATTTTACAGATTTTATCGGAGGAAATAAAATGAAAGTATGTTGTATTCCGTTAGAAAATTTGAGTGAAGAAATAAGAAATTCAACAGCAAGTTTTAAAGAAGATTTTTATAAATACATAAAAGATGCAGATTTAAAATGGATTGAACGGAGTGAAGCTGAAAAAGATTTTTCTTATAAGCAAATAATTCCTTATGTTTTGCTTGAACGTTCTGATAAAAAATTTGCCTGCTATACTCGTCATGGAACAGAAAAGCGATTACATGGGAAAATTTCTTGTGGAATTGGTGGTCACATTGATGAACCTGATAAAAAATCAACTTTAAGTGAAACAATAAAAACAGGAATGCTTCGAGAACTTGGTGAAGAATTGCAAAATTTTGATGAAAGCAAAATTGAATTAAAGTATCTTGGAATTATCAATGAAATTGAAAGCGAAGTAGGGCTTGTTCATTTAGGAATTGTATATTCTGCCAAATGCATTGAAAGTTATATTCCAAAACCTGCAGATGAATTAAAAAATATGGAATGGAAAACAAAGGAAGAAATTAAAATACTTGAAAAAGAACTTTGGACCGAACTGGCATTTAAATTATTGTCATAAAGTTCGATATAGCGAACTAGTTTAATAAAAATACAATTTAGTACGGTGTATCGAACTAAAACTGTAAAAAATAAAATTGGTTCGATACAGTAGTATAAATTGACTAAAAAAATAAACTGGTTTAATATAAATATATGGTAAAACGAGAACTTTGGCTTAAACAAATCAGGCCTTTTTATAAAAATGAACTCATTAAAGTATTGATTGGAATACGACGCTGTGGAAAATCGATAATTCTTAATCAGATAAAAGAAGAAATTCTTTTTGCAGGAGTTGATGAAAATCATATTATTTTTATAAATTTTGAAGATTTGAGTTATTCTTTTATTAAAAATGAACTTGATTTAAATAATTACATTAAAGAAAGAATTCTTGATTCAAATAAATATTTTCTTTTTTTTGATGAAATTCAAAATGTTCAAAATTTTGAAAAAGTTTTGAATTCGTTACGGGCAACTCAAAATGTTAGTATTTTTATCACAGGTTCAAATGCCAAACTTTTATCCGGAGAACTTGCAACTCTTTTGGCGGGACGATATGTAACTTTTAAAATAATGCCTTTTACTTTTGCAGAATCTTTGGAAATTCAAAATATTCAAAATCCGACAGATACAGATTTGTTAAATTATTTGAAATTTGGGGGAATGCCTCAAAGGTTTTATTTAAATGAAGAAAGTGAAATCAAAAAATTTTTATCTGATTTGTATGATTCAATAGTTTTAAAAGATATTGTAACCAGATATAAAGTAAAAAATATAGAACTTTTGAGTCGTATCATAAATTATTTGGCAAGTACATCTTCTCAGATTTTTTCGGTTTCTTCGATAAATAATTTTTTAAAAAGTGAAGGACGAGATTGTTCTAGAGAAACTATTTACAATTACTTAGATTATATTATTCAGTCTTGTGTTGTAAACAAAGCAAGTCGTTATGATATTTCTGGAAAAAAAACTCTTTCTACATTAGAAAAATATTATCTTTCTGATACAGGTTTTGCAAATCTTTATTCAACTAAATTTAATATTGGAGCAATGTTAGAAAATGCAGTTTTTAATGAATTGATTTCTCGTGGATATGAAGTTAAGGTTGGTGTTACAAGCGAGTCTGAAATTGATTTTATAGCAACAAAAAATAATTTAAAAGAATATTTTCAGGTTTCTTATCTTTTATTTGATGAAAATACTATTTCTCGTGAATTTGGTGCATTTAAAAAAGTAAAAGATAATTTTCCAAAATATGTAATAACGGCAGATCATTTTGATTTTTCACAAGATGGAATTATTCATAAAAATATAATTGATTGGCTTTTGGATAAATAGAATTTTGAAGGTAAATAAATGACAGAAAAAATTATTGTTTCATTAATAAGTGAACAGACAATTCCTAATGTTCAATTTATAAAATGGTATACAAAAAATAATTTTCAAAAATACGATTTATTGTTTGTTTCTACAAAAAAAATGGAACAGAATTTAAAATCCGAGTTTATAAAAAATGCTTTGGATGGAATTTCTAAATTTTTGGGTGAAATAAAAAGTTTGATTGTTGAAGAAAATGATATGCAAAATATTCAATCGAATTTAAAAGCTTTTTTTGAAAAAATAAGATATAAAGATGTCATTGTAAATATTACAGGTGGAACAAAAATGATGTCTTTGATAAGTTTTCAGTTTTTTTCTAATTTGAAGAATTCGCAAATTTTTTATCAGCCGATAGCAAAACCACTTTTAGAATTATTTCCGGAAAGTAAAGAATTTGAAGTAAATGAAATTTTGACTCTTGAAGAATATTTAAAAGCAAACGGAATAAAGTATAGATTTGATAATAATTGCGTTCGTGATTGGGAATTTAATAAAACTGTTGCAAATGATTTAATTATTCCAAATCGGTCAATTATTGCTGCAATGGTTGAACTTCAAAATACAAGTTATTTTAAAAATATTTATAAAAGAAAAGATTTTATTGATTTTCTGGAAGTTGAAGAAGAAAAATTTTGTCTTGAAAAAAATAAAAATATTTCAAAAAACGATATCTGCAATTTTATTGATTGTGCAGGTTTTGATATTAAAAAAGTTTCGTTAAATGATTTACGCTATTTTACTGGTGGCTGGTTTGAAGAATTTGTATACCAAAAAGTTTTAAATGAAATAAATGTGAAACCTGAAAATGTTGCTTTAAATGTTCATATTGAAAAAGGCAGTGATAAAAATGAACTTGATGTTGTGTATTTAGATTCAAAAAATCAACTTCATGTTATAGAATGCAAAAGTTTTGTTGACGGCAAGGAAGGTGCAAAAGTTTTAAATGATGCATTATATAAATTGCAGGCAATAATAAAATCAAAATTTGGATTAAATGTAAAATCTCATTTGTATACAAAATCTATTGTTGATAAAACAAGTGCTTTAAACCGTGCGAGTGATTTTAATATTGAACTTGTAGACGGAAATAAATTATAAATAATTTTTTATGGAGAAGTTATGTCTGCAATTTACATTCTTTCTGATAATGGAAAACTTTCTAAAAAAGATGAAACTATAGTTTTTAGTCAACCTGACGGAACAAATACAATATTGTTTCCATTTAAAACTGAACAATTAGTTCTGATTGGAAATGTCAGTATTTCTGGAGAAGCTTTTAGAATTTTAACAAAATATAAAATTCCGGTAACTCTTTTGTCAAAAAATGGACGTTTCAATGGAAAACTAACATTTGGCGAAAATAAAAATGTTTTTTTGAGGCAAAAGCAATATCAAATTTTAAGTAATCAAAAACAATCTTTAGAAATTGCACGAAGCATTGTAGTTGGTAAAATAAAAAATCAAATTAGTTTTATGCAAAGAATAAAGCGTAAATCAAATTTAACAGATAATGAAGAGTTAAAGATTGAAGATGCACTTAATTCGGTAAAAAGTTCACTTTCTTATGCAGAAACAACAGACAATATAGAAAAATTGCGAGGTTTTGAAGGAGTTGCTGCTAAAAGTTATTTTAGTGTTTTTGGAATGAATATTATTCCTGAATGGGCAGAATTTAAAACACGAAGTAAAAATCCTCCAAAATCAAATGTAAATGCTGTTTTAAGTTTTTTGTATACTCTTTTAATGTATCGTGTAGAAAGTGCAATAGAAAGTCAAGGACTTGATACTTGCTGTGGAAATTTGCATGCTTTAAATTATGGAAAAACAGCTTTGGTTTTTGATCTGATGGAAGAATTTAGAACACCGATTGCAGATTCTGTATGTTGTGCACTTTTTAATTTGGGAATTTTAAAAAAAGAAGATTTTGAGAATAAAAAATTTAGTATTGATAGTGAAGAATTTCCTTTAGAAAAAACTCCTGATAGTTCTGATGAAAGTATAACTGAAAATTCTGATAATGGAATTCTTTTAACTAAAGCGGGAATAAAAAAAGTAATTTCTCTTTTTGAAGAAAAGATGGATACATTGATTTTGTATTTACCTAAAAATGAAAAAATCAGTTATAAAAAAATAATTTATGAACAGGCGGCTCATTATAAGAGAGTTATTGTTGGCGAAGAAATTGAATATAAATCTTATTATTTTAAGTAGGTTTTTATGACATATTTTATTTCTTATGATGTGTCTGATGCAAAACGACTTCATAAAGTTGCTAGAGTTTTGGAAAATTTTGGAATACGAGTTCAATATTCTTTTTTTGAATGTGAAATGGAAAAAACTGTTTTAAATGATTTGCGAGATAAAATTTTATCTGTTATGAATTTAAAAATGGATAGTTTAAGAATTTACCCGTTATGTGAAGACTGCTTAAAAAAAACACAGTCAATTGGAAATGGAGATATTTATATTCCAAAAAATTATTTAATATTATAGGAAAGTTTATGAAACAAAATTTTCATTGGATAATTTTATATGATATTCGAGATGTAAAAAGACTTTCAAAAGTTGCCAAAGTCGTTGAAAGTTATGGATGGAGAGTGCAAAAATCAGTGTTTGAAAGTAATGCAGATGAAAAAACTATTAATATTTTAAAACGAAGATTATTGGATATAATCGATATTGAAACTGATTTTATTTTATTTTTTGATGTCTGTGAAAAAGATTGGCAAAAACAAGAAATATATGGTACAATGGGGGCAAATAAAGAAGTAAATGATAAATTTTTAGTTCTTTGACATAATCGCAGACCTTGAATATTGGATAAAATTAATGAATTTTATCTATGTTTGCGAAATTTTATTTTATTATACTATAAGGAAATAATTAAAAAAAATGAAAAAAGCTGTATTTATAAAAAAATTAATAAATTTAATAATACTTTTGCGAAACAATTGTTGGAATTATATATATAATATAGAAATCTAAAGGGTAGTGTAAAAATAAAAGACCTGAACAAAGGGATTAAAACAAAAATCTACTAATGCACATTGGAAAGCGTTCCTTGAACAGTAAAAATAAAAGACCTGAACAAAGGGATTAAAACGATGATTCTGTGTTTTCTGATTCGGTAATTTTTTCATTCAAGTAAAAATAAAAGACCTGAACAAAGGGATTAAAACGAACGCCCCACCTGTCCGCCGTTCCCTTGCAGTCGTAGTTAAGTAAAAATAAAAGACCTGAACAAAGGGATTAAAACGCGGTATCGCTCCTTGACCAATTAATCCGCTATTCAATATCGCGTAAAAATAAAAGACCTGAACAAAGGGATTAAAACTTGTTCATAAAAAGTGCAATTGTTTAATCCGTTTATAAAAGTAAAAATAAAAGACCTGAACAAAGGGATTAAAACAATCATCTATTGAATAAAATACTAATCCTTTATGTTCCTTAGTAAAAATAAAAGACCTGAACAAAGGGATTAAAACATTCTTTATGTTTTGGACAATGTCGCATTTACAACCACGGGTAAAAATAAAAGACCTGAACAAAGGGATTAAAACAATTCTTTATTGTGATAAACTTTCGCATATGTTCTATGTTCAGTAAAAATAAAAGACCTGAACAAAGGGATTAAAACCACAAAAGCACGCTCCCCAAACTTTCCCGTATAGAAAAAGTAAAAATAAAAGACCTGAACAAAGGGATTAAAACCACTTGTTTTGTACTTCATATCTCACCTTTTCGTGATAATGTAAAAATAAAAGACCTGAACAAAGGGATTAAAACAGACATAACTTCATGGTAGAATTCCATTTCAGAACAACCGGTAAAAATAAAAGACCTGAACAAAGGGATTAAAACCATAACGTGCAGAATCCTCAAACCGTTCCCCATAAATTTAACCAGTAAAAATAAAAGACCTGAACAAAGGGATTAAAACCATTACTCCTTCATTAATTCAATTTCTTTTAAATGTTTGTAAAAATAAAAGACCTGAACAAAGGGATTAAAACTTGTCATATAATAATCTTTTACTTGTGGGTCGTCCATTTTAAGTAAAAATAAAAGACCTGAACAAAGGGATTAAAACCTGCTTTACTTTCCAATCAAGTTTTGCCATCTTGATTGCCTCGTAAAAATAAAAGACCTGAACAAAGGGATTAAAACAAAAGAAAAACATGACTACCATTTTCAAGTTCCTTTTTTGTAAAAATAAAAGACCTGAACAAAGGGATTAAAACTTTCGTTCCATAGCCTTATACTTTTCTGCCTGCTATAATGAGTAAAAATAAAAGACCTGAACAAAGGGATTAAAACATTTACAGCAAGCTGTAAATACGGGTATCCGTCATAGCGGTAAAAATAAAAGACCTGAACAAAGGGATTAAAACTGTCAAGTTCTCTTTTTACAAAACGTCTAGAGAAATCTAAAAGTAAAAATAAAAGACCTGAACAAAGGGATTAAAACTTTATTTTAACTTCAAACAAAGTGTTAAAAATCTCAAAATAGTAAAAATAAAAGACCTGAACAAAGGGATTAAAACGTGTCCACACTTCATGGGCAGCTTGATAGGCTGTTCCGGTGCGTAAAAATAAAAGACCTGAACAAAGGGATTAAAACTCTCACTAGGTGAACTACTATTATAATGTTGTTCACTCTTGGTAAAAATAAAAGACCTGAACAAAGGGATTAAAACGCCGTCCACATCATTATAACAATATGCTATACGTTCTTGTAAAAATAAAAGACCTGAACAAAGGGATTAAAACTCGAAAAGTTTTACAGCCGATTTTCTGCCGTTTTTCATTACTGGTAAAAATAAAAGACCTGAACAAAGGGATTAAAACCACATCATCACCAAGCAAGTTTTGATTTGGCAATTTTACAGTAAAAATAAAAGACCTGAACAAAGGGATTAAAATCACAATCATGGTACTTTGAATTCATTACCATTTTATTACCGAACAGGTAATATTTTTTTTGACATTCAGTATAAAGTATGTTATATTACCTTTAAGGTAATTTTTATTTGAGGTTTTAATTTGCTTGTAACTTATGATAATGATTGGATTAAAGAGTTATTCACGGATTTAAGTGATGTAGCAAATACAAAAAATCTCTTGCAAAAGAAACTCGGCAAGGACAAAACAATTGCTGCAAAGAAAAGAAAAAATCAAATAGAAGCGGCTTCAAATTTTAAATCATATTTGAGTTTTCACATTGGTAATCCTCATAGTTTAACTGGGGATTTAGATGGTCTTTATGGTGTTGATATTAATGCTCATACACGGTTGATAATTAAGCCAGTGTCTGAAAATTTATCAGCAGAAGTATTGGCTAAATGTGATACAGTTATTCTAAAAGGAATCGTAGAGTATCATGGAGGCAAGAATGAATGGCTTATCCCGTGAAATGATTATTCACCCTGGCGAAACATTAAAAGAAGTTCTTGAAGACCGAGGAATGACTCAGTTAGAGCTTTCTATCAGAACAGGCGTTACCCCAAAGCATATAAGCACAATAGTAAGTGGAGAAAAGAATATATCTGCCTCATTTGCAAAGAAATTGGAATATGCATTGAATATTGATGCTGAATTCTGGATGAACTTACAGACAGCATACGATAAAGAATTAATTGAGTTTGATGAAATTAATTCTATTACAGAAAAAGAACTCTCTGTTGCTAAACAGTTAAAATCTGTTTTTGATTTTTTAATAAACAAAACCTTGGTTCCGGCTTGTTCATTGGCAGAACAAAAAGTTCTGGAATTGAGAAAATTCTTAAATGTCAGTAATTTAACTTCTATTCCGTCTTTGGTTTCAAGCGGAGCATTCAGAGCTCAAACAAAAGTAACAGTAGATGAGTATACTTTGTATGCCTGGCAAAGGATTTGTGAAGTAATTACAGATGATATTCAAGTAGAACGGTTTGATTTATCAGAACAAAAAAAAAGAATCATTGATGTTATTCCTGAATTAAAGCAATTGATGTTTAAGAACCAGGAAGAATTTGTTCCGGAGCTAAAAAAGATTCTTGCAGAAAATGGAATTGCATTTTCAATAGCGCCATGTTTTAAGGGTGCACCTGTTCAGGGATTTATAAAGCATACAAATGATGAAAAAACAATTTTATGTATGACTTTCAGACAGAAAAAAGCAGATATTTTCTGGTTTTCTTTATTCCATGAATTAGGCCATCTTGTAAATGGTGATAGCAAGCAGAAGTTTATAGATTTTGAGAGTGTAGAAAGCGAGCAAGAAAGAAAAGCAGACATTTTTGCACAAAATAAACTTCTTAATAGAAAAGAATATGATAGATTTATAAAAGAAGGCGATTTTTCTCTTAATAGGATAAAATTGTTTGCCCAAAATCAGAATGTATTGCCTTGTATTGTAATTGGTCGATTACAGTCTGAGGCATACTTAAAATGGTCAGATTTTAGAGAAGAGACAGTAATGTATTCATACGAATATTAGGAATTACTTCATGCCACTTCATGGTTACTTTGAAGTAGGTTTGAAGTACTTCATTTCCACACCCCATCACAAAATATGGAATAACCGGCCCAATACTGTTATAATTAAGAAATGGGAACTTTAAGAATAAAATCACTTTTACTGGCCGCAGTTTTATTATTTAACACAAGTGCATGGTCTGCTTATGGCGCGCCAAAAGTAGCGCTGGTATTAAGTGGCGGTGGTGCAAAAGGGCTGGCAGAAATTCCGCTGCTTGAAGCTCTCGAAGAAGAAGGCATAAAGCCCGACATCGTTTTGGGAACAAGCATGGGCGCTTTGATAGGTTCTCTTTATTGCGCCGGCTACAGTCCAAAACAGATCCGCACTATAATGACAGAAATTGATTTTATAGAAATCCTCAACGAAAGGCCGGCAACTCTTTTGAAACTTTCGCCCCAGCCGTTCAAAAACCGCCGCGACTCATATTTTGACATAGCCTTTAACCGCAGCGGAATCGGCAGTGCTCCGGGGCTTATAGGAGACCAGAATATTCTTCTTGAACTGGCCGGCTATCTTTCAAAAGTAATGGCCGTAGACGATTTTGACAAACTGGACAAATCTTTCAGGGCAGTCGCAACAAATGTTGCTACAGGGCAGCCCATAGTCTACGGAAATGGCTCAATACTTTCTGCAGTAAGGGCAAGCATTTCTCTTCCTGCAATATTTACGCCGGCCCGCAACAGTGACGGAACATACGCAATGGACGGCGGTCTTGTAGACAACATTCCAATCAAGCTGGCAAAAGAAATGGGTGCCGATGTAATTATCGCGATGGATGTAATGGGTTCGGTGCATAATGATCCGGCTTCATTAAGAGATTTGTCTTCTGTCGTTGTTCAGATATTCAATCTTGTAATTTCTTCCAATTCAATAGACCAGTATAAATTTGCAGACATTGTACTAAAGCCTGAATTAAATGAATTCAGCATGCTGGAATTTTACCATGCAAAAAAAATTATTCAGGCAGGAGAAAAATGTGTTGAACAAAACCGTGGTGCAATAAAAGAAATTGCTGCAAAAATAAAAGCCGCCGGAGTTCAACTTTCATACCCTGACCCTGACAGAAAAAGCGCCTACGATAATCTGCCTTATCCTGTTATAAGAAAAGTAAGCGTGCGTGATATTTCTGTATTTGAACCTGGACCTGTTCCTTCTGCACAGGAATTTCGTGATTTGGAAGGACAGATGCTAGATGATGCCAAAAGAAAAATTCTTGACTCACGGCTGAACGATTTCCGTGATCTTTATCATTTTTCTTCACTTTATTACGAACTTGTTGCAAACAAAGACGGCAGCTGCGACATGAACATTTATGCAAATCATTACGGACGCGACCTGAGTAAAATTTATGCAGGCGGATCTTCAAGCATGTGTATTGCAAAACGCGATGGTTCTGAGGAATTTCTTGTGAATCCGGTTTTTGACTTTGGGATTTCTCTTGTAAGACCGTTCGAAATGCGCGCAGAAATGACAGTCGGTGAAGCAATAGGCATAAATTATTCTGCCACTCCAAAACTTACAGATGTCGGAAAAATGAAACTGAAACTTGATCTTCGGGCCGGAGTAAAAATAGGAAGCCTTGAACCAAAGACAAATGCACTCAACCGCGACAGAACGGTAGATGACGACAGGGGAATAAATGTTTCTTGCGGAATCAAATCCAGTTATCTTGATATGATCAGTTTGCGAACAGGCATTGCTTATGAAATTGACAGACTTCGTGCAGGTTACAGAATTTTCAACATGCTGAATTTTTATGCCGATGCAGTTTACAATACGCTGGACGATGACATAACAGGATTCAGCGGTTTTCGCGCAGAAGGAATCCTCAAAGTCGGGGAATACCAGAGCGGAACACCGATTTTTGCAGTGCAGGCATCCCTTTCGCACAGAATTCCTTTAATCAAAGACAAACTTTCGTTCGGTTATGATGCAATGGCAGGCTGGATAAATTTTCCGTACGAACTTAACTGCGGTTATGCTGAATTCGGCGGAATAAACGGAATGTGCGGTTACTCTTACGGAACTTTGCGCCGCGAATTTTTTATGACGGGAATTGCTTTTGAACAGGAACTGTTTTCTGCAGGCGGTTTTCCTGTAGTGGGACTTCTTCATGCGCGTGCCGGAATCTGCGATGCATACAATCCGTTTACAGAAACAGAGCCGCCGACAGATGTTTTCTACAAAGAAGACCGCGGCTGGACAAATTCCCAGTCATGCTTCGGAATAGGTGCGTATCTTGCACTAAAAACCGGCAGCGCAAATCTAATCGTCGGATGTAGCATGAACACGCAGGGCAAATGGTGTCTCATGGTCGGGTTTATGTAGGTTGTTCTTAATACCATTCTTGAACTTATTGCGCAGTATATAGTAGAATTAACTATCTTTTAAAAGAATAGAGGTATATTATGAAAAAGAGTCTCACAGCAGTACTTTCGTTAATTGCAGCAGCAGCCGTTCTTACAGGTTGCGCACCGGCAAAGAAAAATTACATCATCGCAACCGGCGGAACCAGCGGAACATATTATCCGTTTGGTGGAGCTGTAGCAAATATATGGAACACAAAAATAGAAAATATGAACGTAACAGCACAGGCAACAGGTGCTTCTGCAGAAAATCTTCGTCTCATAAGCAAAGGAGACGCAGAATATGCAATCGTTCAGAATGATGTTATGGATTATGCCTACAACGGAACAGACATGTTCGAAGGACAGAAACTTCCCAACATCCTCACAATCGGAACCCTTTATCCCGAAGTTGTACAGATTGCGGCTTCAAAGAAAAGCGGAATAAAAACCATCGCCGACCTTAAGGGAAAGCGCGTTTCAATAGGAGACGCCGGCAGCGGAGTTGAATTCAATGCAAAACAGATTCTCGAAGGATACGGACTTACATTTGACGACATTGTAAAAAACAATCTTTCTTTCAAAGAATCTGCAGAAGGACTTCAGAACAATACACTTGATGCATGTTTTATTACAGCCGGCGTACCAAATTCTGCACTTCAGGAACTTGCATTCACAAACGGACTCGTACTTATTCCAGTAGATGGTGAAGCCGCAGAAAAAATCTGCAAAAAATATTCCTTCTATACAAAGACAATAATTCCCGGTGGAACATACAAAGGTTCAGAAGAAGATGTAGCAGCTCTTGCAATAAAAGCAACAATCGCTGTAAATGCAAATCTTGACGAAGCAACAGTTTATGCAATGACAAAGGCATTGTTCGAAAACCTTGACGAACTTTCACAGGCTCACGCAAAGGGAAAAGAAGTTTCAGCCGCCGCAGCTGTAACTGGAATTTCTGTTCCGTTCCATGCAGGCGCACTCAAGTACTTTAAGGAACTTGGTCTTGCACAATAAGAGCCGTCGCGGAAACCGTCATGTATTGTGTCTGGTTTCCGCCGCAGTACTTGCAGTTTTGTTTGCAGCCACCGCTTTTATTCCGGCTGTAAAAACTGTTTCGATAAGCAATGCAAAATCCGCAGGTTCCAGATTTTATTCAAAACAGGCGCTCAGTGGGTTTTGCATTTCCTACACTCATTCTGTAAACAAAGGCCGCGTACACGATTATTATTCCTGCACAAGTGATAATGAACTTGTAGTAGACGCAACTTCTTTTGTTTCTTACGGCGCCGGAATCCCAGAGGCTTCTGAAACAAGCGGTGCAGTTTTTTCATTGAACGAAGATGAATATAAGATAAGTGGCCTTAACCGACGTATTCCAAATCTTTTGATGGCAGTCGGTGTTATTGCAGAACATTCAATTACAATCGGGAACAGAGAGTTTTTCTTAAAGGACTTTTTTGCACCGCAGACTTCGGTTCTTATAAAAGTAAAAAAGGTTCCTTTACTTGAATATGCGGTACACAAACTTTGAATAGGGCATCTGTAAAAATCCGGTAAACTGGCTTTTTGGAGACTCTCAATAAAATTTTTACACACGCAGGAGGAATTGATGGATGATTTGAACAGGGACGCGGAAACTTCTACTTCTGAACACGTAGTAATAGAAAATATTCTTCCGACTTCCAATGAAAATGAGATGAAAGATCTCATGCGCAATCTTGACCGCGAGCATGCCTACCGTGAACACAAATGCTGGCGTCAGTATATTACAGTTGTAGTTTCAGTCTGTTTTTGTTTTTTTCAGCTTTATGCCACTTTGTCGGGTGCAATAACAGCGCAGATTCTTCGCGCTACACACTTGGCATTTGTTCAGCTGCTGGCATTTCTGCTTTTCCCGGCTACAAAAAAAAGCCCCAAAGATACGCTGCCCTGGTACGATGTAGTGCTTGGACTTTTTGGGGCAGCCTGCTGGATGTACATTGTAATCAATTTCCAGAACATTGTGCGCCGTGCAGGAATGTACCAGAGCCTGGATGTAATTGTTGCCGTAGCCGGAATTTTGATTCTTTTTGAAAGCTGCCGCAGAATTGTAGGCCTGCCCATTATGATTATTGCCGCGTGCTTTATTCTGTATGCGTTTGTTGGCCGCTATCTTCCGGGCTTTCTTAACCACCGCGGTTACAGCCTTGAGCGCGTAGCAACACATCTTTTCTATAATACAGAAGGAATTATGGGAACACCAATCGGCGCGTGTTCTACATTTATCTTTCTTTTTATACTGTTCGGTGCTCTGCTCGAAAAAACCGGAATAGGACAGTTCTTTATTGATATATGCAATTCAATTGCAGGAGGCGCTTCAGGGGGACCGGCAAAAGTTGCTGTTCTTACAAGCGCCCTTTTGGGAACAGTTTCGGGCAGTTCTGTGTCGAATACTGTAGGTTCGGGAAGTTTTACCATTCCTATGATGAAAAAGCTCGGTTACAAAAGCGAATTTGCAGGCGCTGTAGAGGCAGCAGCTTCTACCGGCGGTCAGCTTATGCCGCCTATTATGGGCGCTGCAGCTTTTCTTATGGCAGAAAGTCTTGGCCTTCCTTATATTACAATTGTAAAGGCTGCTGTTATTCCGGCTATTTTGTATTTTACGGGAATTTTTATTACTGTTCATCTCGAAGCACACAAACTTGGACTTAAGGGACTTCCGCGTGAGCAGCTTCCTAAATTTCTTCCGCTGTTCCTCAGAAAGGGATATATGCTTATTCCTCTGGTGGTAATTGTAACTTTCCTTTGTATGGGAAAAACTGCAGTTTACGCCGCCATTATGGGAATTGTAAGCTGTCTTCTTATTGGTCTTGTTACGTCTTTTGTAGATCTTGCACACGGACGCAAACCTACTTTTGGTTTCAACGATTTGCTAGAAGTAATGTGTTCTGCCGCAAGAAATATAATCAGCGTAGCAATCGCCTGTGCAATGGCCGGTATTATTATTGGAATTGTTACTCTTACGGGAATCGGTCTTAAATTTGGCGCTGGACTTATTTCAATTTCCCACGGAATTGCATTTATCACTTTGTTCCTTACAATGATTTCTTCTATTATATTGGGAATGGGTGCTCCGACTACGGCCAACTATCTTATTACTTCGACAATTACTGCCGGGGCAATTATAGGGCTTGGTTTTGAGCCTCTTGCCGCACACATGTTTGCCTTCTACTTTGGAATTATTGCCGACATTACGCCACCTGTAGCCCTTGCTGCAATAGCCGGAGCCGCAATAGCCAAAGCAAAGCCAATGAAGACGGCATTCAATGCAACAAAGCTTGCCATAGGTGCGTTTATTATTCCGTACATATTTGTGTTCAATCCGCAGATGCTTATGATTGGAACAACTGTTTCGGGTGTAATAGGAATTTGTGTTACTGCCCTTGTAGGTATGTTCGGATTCAGTGTTGCTTTGGAAGGTTATGCTTTCAGAAAGGTGTCTGTTGTGGAAAGGATTCTTTTTGCCGTCGCCGGTCTTATGTGCGTGGTTCCCGAAACTTACAGCGATGTAATAGGACTTTCAATTATTGCAGTTCTTATTGCATGGCAGCTTGTACGAAACCGCATCGAACGCAAAACCGTCACTGCAAAATAAATTATTCTGTCCTGCTTTTATTGCAGGCTGAATGACTGGGGCAGAAGTTCTTCCAGCGTAAAGATCTTTTGCTCGGTCATACTTTTTGCAAGAATTATCTTAAAATCCCGCGTACAGAATTCTGCCATTACCTGCCGGCAGACTCCGCACGGGGGACAGTAGTCGCTTACAATGCCTTTGGGGCCACCGACTATTGCAATGGCCCTGAATTCTTTGCAGCCTTCACTTACAGCCTTAAAAAATGCAGTACGTTCAGCGCAGTTGCTTGGGCCGTAAGCGGCGTTTTCTATGTTGCAGCCGGTGTATATTTTATTGTTTGTTCCAAGAAGTGCGGCCCCTACATGAAAGTTTGAATAGGGTGCATATGAGAATTCAAGCATTTTCATTGCTTTTTTTACAAGTTCTTCTGTATTTGTCTGTTCATTTTTGTTTTTCATATTATAATTATAAGAGGAAGCTGTAAAAAATTCAATTTTTAGTCTTCCGTATATTTTCTTGTACAAAAAAGGATTTATTATGAAAAAGGGAATTTTGTCGATAATTGCGACGTGTCTTGCCGTATTTTTGTTTTCATGTGCCCAACAGCCGCCGGCGCCCGAATGGCTTGTTTCTGCAAATGCAGTGTATCCGCAGAGCAAATATCTTTGCCAGGTAGGAGATGGCGCCTCAAAGGAAGCGGCCGCTGCAGATGCACTTGCACAGTTGAGCCGCTATATAAGCACTTCGGTAAAAACACAGGTTGTTGCAAAAACAGAAGCTGTTTCAGAATCAGGTTCCAAAAGCGAAGTAAACCGCCGGCTTAAACAGACCAGCACTATAGATTCGCAGTTTGAATTTTCAGAATTGAATTATACAGAATACTACAAAAGCGCCAAAGTCTGGTACGTGGCAGTTTACATAGAGCGCGAAAAAGCCTGGGAACAGTACCGCCCCAAAGTTGCCGCCGCATCAGACGAATTTTTTGCAATATACGACCATGCAGCAGAGTGTGATCCGTTCAGGGCCTATATCTGGTATTCAAATGCAGTTCAGGAAGCAGACACTTTGCGTTCACGGCTTTCTGTTGCAGACACAATATGCAGCCCTTTGACAGAAAATGCATTTTCCAAAGAGTACGCGGCGTTAAAAAAGTTGCCCGCGCTTACTGCACAAAGTCTCGCGGGATGTACAGTGTATGTTTATACAAAAGGAGATGAAGGCGGTCTGGTAGAAGCAGCCGTGAGTGACTCTCTTAAGGAAGCTGGATTTTCTGTTGCGAGAACAGCGTCGGCCTGCGCTTACCGTGCTGACGTAACTGTAGAAATGAATGAAACAAAAGAAGGCGAAAGCGGCGAAGACCCCATTTATGTAGGAAAACCGTCGGCAATAATCGAGTTGAATTATTACGGAACAAATCTTTACACCTGCTTTGTTGATTCTGCCGAAAAATCGCTGGCATTCTCACAAAAGAAGATGCAACGTGATTCACTGGGAAAAATTTCTGCAAAAATACGCGAAACTCTTCCCGGTGATTTGAAAAATACACTGAACAAAAAGCTTTAGTTCAGAGTGCGGCAAAGGCAGAAAGCAGATCGTTTTTTGCTTCTATTGCTGCCGCTCCGGCTGCGTCTCCGATATCGTCCATGGTAAGAGAACCGTCCTGTTCTTTCTGAAGGCAGGTCGGTGACTTTTTCCAGGCGCAGAGAATTCCGCGTGAAGAATTGACGGTGCCGCCGGCGTTTTTAAGAAGAGTGGCAGCTATTCTCGCGGCCCCACCCTGTGCACCGTATCCCGGTATAAGGAAGAAAATATCGGGGTAAGCTTCCCTCAGGGCCTTTGCATCGCTTTCTTCTGTACAGCCTACGACGGCACCTACCGGACTGCATGTCTGTTCCGGGTAGAAAGAAGCAAATTCTTTTGAAAGGCGTTCAAGTTCGGCACCTACACCGTCAAGAACACGGCCGCCTTCTTTAAGTTCCTTCTGTTCAATATCTGTCATACCGGGATTACTTGTTCTTAAAAGTACAAATATTCCCTTTCCGGCCTTCTGCGCATATTCTGTAAACGGTTTTAAGGTATCAAAACCCATGTAAGGATTAATCGTAATAATGTCTGTTTCAAAATCACCGGTAAAATGTGCGCGCGCGTAAGCACCGGCAGTTGCCGCAATGTCACCTCTCTTGATGTCAGAAATGCAGGCCAGTCCCGACTTTTTTACAGCCTTGAGAGTCTGTTCGTAAACACGCATTCCTTCAAGTCCCATGGCTTCGTAATAGGCAATCTGTACCTTAAAACAGCAGGCGCTTTTTGCTGTGGCAACACGGTCAATAATTTCTGTGTTGTACGCGAGAACAGCCTGTGCCGGTGAATCATACTTTGCCAGAACAGAGGGCGGAATATAGGACGGGTCGGTGTCCAAACCTACACAAAGCGGACCATTTGCGGCCGCAAGTTCCTGTAAAATCTGCATATTGTGTTTCATGGCAGCAAGTATAGCAGAAAAAGTCTATTTAAACCAGTTTAAGACAAAAGTAAAATTCAAAAAAAATAACCCCCGGAACTCTGCGGGATGGATCACAAAGTTCCGGGGGTTTCAGCCTAAGCGGCCGTTAACGTCAGTCAACGCGGATTGCAATCTTCTTTTCAGAAGCAGCAGCCTTGCGCTCGATTCTTACGGTAAGAACACCGTTCTTGAAAACCGCAGTAACGGCTTCAGGATTAATGTCCTTCGGAAGAGAGAAGGTGCGTTTGAAAGAAGAAGAACGGCGCTCATGGATAAGCCATGAGAATTCTTCTTTGTCTTCCTTTTTCTCTTCTTTTGTTTCAGCTTTTTCTACAGAAGCAATTGTAAGAATGTCATCTTTAAGACCGATTTCCACATCGTTTTCATTTCTGCCAGGCAAATCCATGGTAAGAATGTATGCATCCTTTGTCTCTTTTACATCAACATTCGGAGTGCATGCGCGAGTGTAGAAAGATGGCATTGTACCGTCGTTTCCAAAAAGTGTGTCCAAAAGTGAAAGTTCGTTCATAATATTACCTCCATAAGGTTTGTATAAGATTTTAGGTAAGCTTTTTGTTGCTTACACTTACTATGTAGCAGAAACCGTGCCAACTTTGATTCAAGTGAAAATTTACTGTTTTTAAGCACTGTTTTCTTCATTCAGGCTGAATTTAGGGACATTTTTACCTGCAAAACGCGTTTGTTCCGTAACAGAGCGGTCTTGGCAAGTTCAATTTGAATCAAATGTGTCGTTTTGACTCATTAAAGTGTGTTAAATTTACCCAGTATCTATTCCGGATGCAGTAAAATTTGCGTCATTTGGAAGCGGTTTAACTGGAAACTTGCCGGAATTTTGTTTATATTTTAACTGCAATTTATTATATGGGGGAAAAATGACAAAAATCGCAGTCACTTACAAAAACGGTGAAATATTCCAGCATTTTGGTCACACAGAAGATTTTAAAGTTTATTCTATAGAGGACAATTGTATTTCTGACTCAGGTGTAATCAATACAAACGGTCAGGGGCACGAAGCGCTTGCTGTTTTTTTAAGCAGTCTTGGCGTTACGGTTTTGATTTGCGGTGGTATAGGTTCCGGGGCAATGGAAGCACTTTCCGAACAGAATATTAAGGTTGCTGCCGGTGTAAAAGGGGACTGCGACGCTGCGGTTAAGGATTATCTTGCTGGCAAACTTGAATATACTTCTGTTCCAAACTGCAGCCATCATCACGAACACGGTCATGAAAAAAAAGATCCGCCCCTTTCTCTGGAAAACTCATTTTTTAAACCTGTAAATACGGTTCATTGATTGAAATACAAAAGGAACGGTATTATTATTGTACGTAAATGTTGTTCCTAAATCTGAAGATTTACTCATGAATTTTTAATGGAGGAGTATAAAAAATCTGATGGGAGAAATTATGGAAAAAGTTGAATTCAGTATTCCCGAAGGCGTTACAGAAATTACTGCGGCTACAATTCCCAATCATCGCGCAATATGTTCCGTACATATTCCCGAAGGCGTTCTTGTTATCGGTGAAAATGCCTTTGCCGACTGCGTAAATCTTAAAGAAATAGAAATTCCCTCTTCGGTAGTGGCAATAGAGCGCGGTGCCTTTAAAAACTGCGCATTTTTGAATTCAATAGAAATTCCTGCGGGAATTACGACAATAACAGCCGATTCTTTTGCCGACTGTGTAAGCCTTGAGTCAATAACTCTTCCCGACTCCATAACCGGAATAAAGGAACGCGCTTTTGCAGGCTGCACAGGCATTAAAAATATAGTCATTCCCGATAATTTAACAGAATGTGCGCGTGACGCTTTCCCGAACAGCGGTACATATCTTCCTACAAACAAAGTTTACCGTTACGAAAACGGCATGATGCTCAATACCTCAAACGGAATGCTTCTTTTCTACAACGGAAGTGACGAAAAACTGCAGACTCCGGCAGGTGCAAAGGGAATAGGTCGCCGCGCCTTCTATAACTGCAGCGCTTCTTCAATAAGAGTAAGCGAAGGAGTAACCAGCATTTCTGATGAAGCATTTGCCGGCTGTTCAAATAAAGTGAAGGTTTTCCTTCCTGAATCTGTGGACTACATTGAACTGAGCGCCTTTGACAAAAATACAAAAATCTACTGCAGACAGGGTTCCTATGCAGAAGGCTGGTGCCGCAACGGCCCGTTTAACCGCCTGGCAGACGAGCGTATTTCAGAACAACTCAAATAGAGTTGTTCTGAAAACTTCAGTTGCTGCACAACTGTCTTATTTACGTGTGCGCTCACGCGCACTAATTGAACTCAATCGCAAGTTGAAACTTGCTCAATCGTTCAATTTTAAGGAACGTATGTCAGAACAACTCATATAGAGTTGTCCTGAAAACTTCAGTTGCTGCACAACTGTCTTATTTACGTGTGCGCTCACGCGTAAGAAGGAAAAATGGATAATTCAAAATCACAGCTGGGAACTGCATCTTTAGGTTCCCTCATGCTTAAACTTGCGCTTCCTTCAATAGTAGCGCAGGTTATTAACATTCTCTACAATATTATAGACAGAATTTATATTGGTCACATAGACAGCGCTGCATCTCTGGCCCTTACCGGAGTAGGCATCTGCTTTCCTATAATAACGCTGGTTTCAGCATTCAGTCTTTTTGCCGGAGCGGGAGGCGCGCCGCTTGCAGCAATAGAACTCGGCAAAAGCGAGCATGACAAAAATGCAAAATCGCGCGCCGAATCAATTCTGGGGAATGCAGTAATTCTTCTGGTTGCATTTGCTGTTCTTCTTACAGTAATCTTTCAGATTTTTATGCGTCCTGTTCTTATGGCTTTCGGGGCAAGTGAAGCTACTATTCCGTATGCGCAGGATTATTTAAGAATTTATATGGCGGGAACGATTTTTGTTCAGCTTTCCATTGGTCTTAACCCTTTTATAAATGCGCAGGGTTTTGCCGGAACAGCAATGCTTTCTATAGTAATTGGGGCTGTTGCAAATATTATTCTTGACCCTGTTTTTATTTTTGTTTTTGACATGGGCGTCAAGGGTGCGGCTGTTGCTACAGTAATAAGCCAGGCCATAAGCACTGTATGGATAGTAATATTTCTCTGTTCAAAAAAGTCGTCGCTAAGAATAAGTCCTGCAATCCTTAAATTTAAGCCGGCGGTTGCGGCAAAAATTTCTGCTTTGGGACTGTCGCCTTTTATTATGTCTGCCACAGAAAGTGCAATTTCTGTTGTATTCAATACGGGGCTGCAGAAGTTTGGCGGTGACATCTACGTTGGTGCAATGACAATTATGCAGAGTCTTATGCAGGTCTGCTATATTCCTATTCAGGGATTCACAGACGGTGTTCAGCCTATTGTAAGCTACAATTACGGTGCCGGTAACTTAAAGCGAGTGCGTACTACAATAAAAAGAATGATTTATATTTCATTCGCAGCTTCAGTGGCGGCGGCAGTAATTATTCTTGCATTCCCAAAAACATTTGTTTCTATTTTTACTTCCGATGCGCAGCTTATTTCCCTTGCGGTAAGTTTAATGCCGGTTTATTTTGGTGCAGTCTGGATTTTTGGCGTGCAGATGGCGGCACAAAGAACATTTGTTGCGCTTGGCCGTGCAAAGACTTCTATATTCGTGGCTCTTTTAAGAAAGGTAATTCTTCTTATTCCTCTGGCACTTGTTCTGCCACATTTTATGGGCGTTAACGGCATTTTCTGGTCCGAACCGATTGCTTCTACAACTTCGGCAGTTACGTCCTTTGTGCTGTTTCTGGTCTGCTATTCGTCACTTAAGGACAAAAAGTAATTTTGCGCGGGACTGGCGGTTTTTTGTTAGGGCCGGTTTTGTTCAAAACAGAGGCGCTTAAAAGTATTTTCTTAAGGAAAGGCAGATGTTTGCGGTGCTGTTTTTTGAAGCGCATGGCTGGTCTGAACGGGAAAGATTTTCACTCCAGTAATCGTGGTAGAGCGTACCTTTTTGCAAACTTTGGACAAGGCCGCTGCATGTAAGTGAAGCACGCATTGTGCCAAAGTTGACGTATATTCCGAATGAAGATTTCATGGCCTTAAACAGAGCGTACTGTACTTCCATGTAGTGTGTTCCATCATCGGCGTTAAGATGGTGATCCAGTCCCGAAATATATGCAAAAGGAGACACCATAAGTTCAAAAGTAAAGCCCCAGTGCGGACCTGAACGGAGCTCTGCTGCAATTCCTGCAAATGTATAAAAAGAGTGGCGGCTGTAGTCTATTCCGTAAAGACGTCCTGCTTCATAAAAACAGTTGCCAGGATCATCTTCGGGAAGATTCATTCCGTACCAGCCGTAGCCGTTTCTTGCCGTAAACGAATTGTACGAATAAAAAACTTCTACGGCGGTTTTAAAATCCACATTTTTTGTGCGGAACAATGCGTAATTAAGCCCAATGGAAGTCTGTGCACTGTGTACGGCTGTTTCTTCGTGGACAGAATACGTGGTAAGTGTTCCGTCAGTGGTAAAATCATAGTCAAACATTCTGCCAGACCTTAAAGAAAGTGCTCCGTTGAATTCAATTTGTGCTTCAAAGTTACCGAGTTTTGTTCCGCCAAGAAGACCAAAATACCATAAAGGCTTCATTTCCCAGACAAGACGGCTTACTGCGCGGTCGGTAAGTGCACTTGAGTAAAGAAATTTTTCCATACTGCCGTAAACAGCCCCGGTTTGTGTCTGAATGTAAAATTCTTTGCCGGACGTACTTGATGATTTTGGTGTGCAAAAAGCCGCGGATGTCAGTAAAAATGCAGCAAGGACAAGTACTTTCTTTTTCATATACTGAATTTTATATAAAAAGGCTGTTGTTTACAAGTGGAACCTATTCCAAAAAGTCAGACAAAACTGTAGAATCTTTTCGCTAAAAAGGTGCATGAAATGAAATTAGAGATTGAAGATGTGCTTTCAGGACTTGAATGTTCTGGACGCTCTTGCTCCAAAGCCTTTGTCTGTTTGCAGAACAAAGCGTGCAGTTTATTTTCTGCTTGCGTTTCTGGACTTTTTTGTTTTTGCCGGAACAATTTCTTCGTTACCGCAGTTTTCGATATTTTTACGCCGCTTGTCTTTATTTGGGGTTGTGTATGAAGTTTCTTAAACAGTTTACAATTATTCTGATTGTTTCATTTATCGGTGAAATTCTTAACCATCTTATTCCGCTTCCTGTACCGGCAAGCATTTACGGGTTGGTAATAATGTTTGCATGTCTTAAGTTTAAGATTTTCAAACTTTCTGCTGTACAGAAAACCGGCGATTTTCTTCTGGACATAATGCCGCTGCTTTTTGTTCCGCCGAGTGTCGGCTTTATAAGTGCCATTCCTCTCATGAAAAAATACGGAATTCAATTTACGGTAATTGCAGTTTTTTCTACGTTTATTGTTATGGTCGTTACGGGACTTGTGACGCAGTTTTTAATGAAAATAATGTCAAAAAAAGATTCAGAAAAGGAAGGTAAGGAAAAATGAAGGAATTCTGCGAAAATTCAGTATTTTTTGGTGTTTTTCTGACGCTTTTTACTTACATGATTGGCGTATGGCTTCATAAAAAGACAAAATTCTTTTTGTTCAGTCCGCTGATTGTTTCCATAACTTTGTGTATTCTGTTTTTGCTGGCCACCGGTATTTCCTACGAATCATATGAACTGGGTGCAAAACTGGTGTCTGATCTTCTTACACCTGCAACCGTGTGTCTTGCAATTCCCCTTTACCAGCAGTTTGAAAAACTCAAGCGCAACTGGCCTGCCATTATAGGCGGAATTGTGGCCGGCGTTCTTACAAACCTTGTGTTTATTCTGGTAATGTGCATTCTGTTCAAAATAGGCCACACAGAATATGTTTCCATGCTGCCAAAATCAATTACTACGGCTATAGGTCTTCCCCTTGCAGAAGAATTGGGCGGTTCTGTTCCGATTACTGTCGTGATGATTATCATAACAGGAAATCTGGGCAATCTTTTTGCTGCAAAAATCTGCAAAATCTTCCATATAAACGACCCGATTGCAAAAGGCGTTGCCATAGGAACTTCGGCCCATGCTTTGGGTACCGCCGCCGCCATTCAGATGGGTGAAGTCGAAGGTGCAATGAGTGGTCTTTCAATAGCCGTAGCAGGTCTTCTTACCGTAGTTGGCGCATCTGTTTTTGCCCAGTTTATTTGAACAGCGGCGTAAGTCTTCTTTTTACAGGTAATTAACGGGAAGACGGGTTTTGTTTGTTGCTTTATGCAGATTACTGTAGTATAATAGAAAAAATAACAAAATAAAGGTGAGAAAAACCAATAACAGGATTTTGATTTTTCGATATGTTAAGCAAAAGAAGAAGATTCATAACATCGTTTTTTATTGTTTCCGCTACTGTGGGAATAATAGCCAGTGTGTTTTTTCTCATCGCGGCTCTTTACGGGAAAAAAATCGCTCAGAGTGATTATTACAAAGAAATTGAATCTCCCGAAGCCCATGTACTTTTCATAAGTTCCTACGATATAACGTATTTCAGTGTTCTCAGACAAATACGCGGAATTCATTCAGTTTTTGACGAAAACAATATTTCTTTTGATGTAGAATTCATGGACACAAAGCGCTTTACAGAAAGTGAGGTTGTGGACAATTTCTATAAGTCACTCAAATACAAGCTCAATACAATCAAATACAAGTACGATGCAATACTTCTTGCAGATGATGCTGCCCTTGATTTTGGAGAAAAATATCAAGATGAACTTTTTGCCGGAATTCCCATTGTCTTTTTCTGCGTAAACAGCATTTCCCATGCAAACAGAGCCGTTGCCCGTCCGTTAATAACAGGTTATGCAGAAGAAATTTTCCTTGAAGACACACTGAACGTTGCGCTCAGGCTTAACCCCGGTGCAAAATCTGTAACCGCAATTTATGATGAAACACCTACAGGTTACGGCGACTGGATTCAGTTTAGAAATTTTGCAAACCGTTATAAAACCGAGTACAAGAACTTTGACTTTTACGGAATAAACACAACAAGTCTTTCACGTTTTGAATTTGCTTCAAGTCTTTCACATCTTGATGATTCTACGATTCTGATGTTCCTGAGCGCCGTAGATGATAAACAGGGAAATGTATATTCAAGTGCGTCACAGGTGGAATTTATTGTAAAACATTCCAAAATTCCCGTTTACCGCTACAATACAAACGGCCTCGGACAGGGAATTCTTGGAGGCAAAACCGTAGACTTTGAAACGGAAGCAAGAAATGCTGCTTTGCTTGTACTGGATATTCTTGAAGGAACAAATATGAATTTTATTTCCCTCAAGAGAAATACGGAAGGTCTTTTCTATTTTGACAATGATGTAATACAAAGGTTTAATCTGGACGAATCAAAGCTTCCCAAAGATGCTGTCATAATAAATAAAAAAATATCTGCCATTAAAGCTTATGCAAAAATTCTTGCACCTTGCATTTTTCTTGTTCTGTCACTTGGTGCTCTTCTTATCATTGCCGAAACTTCAAGAATTTCTTCCAGCCGCCATGCACGCAAACTTGTGGAATCACGCAACGAGATGGAATATATGGCGCGCCATGACTATCTTACCAAATTGCCCAATCGTTTTATGACACAGCCAAAGATAGAAGCAATGTTCGGCAGGAAAAAAGAATTTTACGGAATCCTTCTGGATATTGACAACTTCAAGAGTATAAACGATTTTTATACACATTCTTTTGGTGACGAAGTGCTCAGGCAGATTTCTGCACGTTTCCTTAAGCTTGCCGAAGACCGTGTTTTCTTTATTTCACGTTTTGGCGGTGACGAATTTTTTGTATTGTACAGCGGTGAAAATTTTGACGAGGACAGCCACGATCTTGTAAGACTTCAGGGAATTTTCAGCGACCCAGTTGAATATAAAAATACAAAAGTTTATGTTCAGGCAAGCATGGGTGTGGCTTCTTCTTTGAATTGTTCCAGCCCTGACGAACTTATTGTAAATGCCGACATTGCAATGTACGAGTCCAAGCGTGCAGGAAAAAACAGATGTACTTTCTTCCGCGAGACAATGAAAACAGACCGCAGCACGACTGATGAAATAGAAGCTGTTCTCAAGGACTGTATTGAAAATGACGGATTCAAAGTTTTGTACCAGCCGCAGATAGATGTAGACAACGGTGTAATTTACGGTTACGAAGCTCTTGTAAGAATAAAGGATAATTTACTTCCGCCGTCGCAGTTTATTCCCATTGCAGAAGAAAAGGGCTATATAATTGATATAGGACGCAAAGTTACCGAAAAGGTTGTGCAGCAGATTGCAGAATGGCGCAGTCACGGAATGGCACTTCATAAAGTTTCCATCAATTATTCTTACGGACAGATTTCAGACACAGGTTACGTTAACTTTTTGCGCGCTCTTCTCAAGCAGTACGATATTTCGCCGGCACTTATTTGCATTGAAATTACAGAAAGTCTTTTTATAGAAAACAAAGACAAGGCAATAAAACTTTTTGACGAGTTTACTAAACTTGGCGTGTCCCTTTCGCTTGATGATTTTGGAACAGGTTATTCTTCTTTGAGTTACCTTACTTATATTCCTGTAGAAACAGTCAAACTGGACAAGTCTCTTATTGATCATTATCTTAACAGTGCGAACGATTTGTTTATTAAAAATATTGTGCGCTTGGTTCATTCCCTTAATATGCGTCTTGTTGTTGAAGGAGTTGAATTCAAGTGGCAGTTTAACAAACTCAAGACATTCCACTGTGACTATATTCAGGGCTATCTGTTCAGCAAACCCATTTCTGGTAATGATGTCGAGGCGTTTGCAAGAAAAAGAGCCGCCGCCATTTGATTTAAGTTTGGAAAGTTTATGTTAAAAAAAAGTTTTGCTACTGTAATTGGACTGGCGGCGGCGGTTAGTTTCTTATTTAGCGCATGTGACAGAAAAAAATTGAACATTCAGTCTACTACATACGTGGACGACGAGCGCGACGGTGCAAAAATAATACTGGGCTTTTCGCAGATAGGCACAGAGAGTTCGTGGCGTACCGAAAACACGCGTTCTGTTTTTGAAGCAGCCGCAGAACAGGGAATTCAGGTTCTTTACGATGATGCACAGCAGAAACAGACTAACCAGCTTAAGGCAATACGCTCTTTTATAGTTTACCGCGTTGATGTAATTGCTTTTGTTCCGATTGTGGAAGACGGTTGGGACAATGTTCTCAGGGAAGCAAAGGAAGCACGCATTCCGGTTATTGTTGTAGACAGAAAAATCAAAACGCAGGACGAGTCACTTTATGCCGGTTTTATCGGTGAAGACGGAATAGAAGAAGGTCGCAAAGCAGCACGTTTCCTTTTGCAAAAATATTCTGACTCCACAAAAAAACTGAATGTTCTTGAGCTTCGCGGAACAGATTATTCTTCCATGGCAAAGGAACGTTCCGCCGGGTTCAGGGAAGTGCTTTTACAGGACCCGCGCTTTTGTATTGTAAAAAGTGTTTCCGGTGATTTTTTAAGGTCACGTGGCAAAGAAATTATTTCAAACATTTTTGCAAAAGAAGGCTCTCTTTCATGGGAAAATTCCTCGCTGGATATTATTTTTTCACACAATGACGCAATGTCTTTGGGTGCGCTTGATACGCTGCAACTTTACGGTGTGAACGCGGGGCGCGATGTTACAATAGTGAGCATTGACGGAGAAAAAGATGCTGTGGCGGCACTCAGGGAAGGAAAGATAAACTGTATTGTAGAATGCAATCCGCGTCTTGGACCCGAACTTATTAAACTTGTAAAGACAGCCGCCAACCGTAACACTATTCCCCGCGTGACTTATGTAGACGGCCGTGTCTATTCTGAGAACGATGATTTTTCTTTGACACAGGCAGTTGGTTTTTAAAATGAAAAGTTCGCGCAATAAATTCAGTCTTATAAAAAGGGTTCAGCATACTTATATTCTTATCATTGCGCTTATGATTGTTCCGACAATTTATTCTGTTGTTGTTTCCAATATTCATTCGAGGCAGTACAATGATATTATTACAAATGTAAGTCTTGCCAATTTAATAAACAGTATTGCAAAAAAAGAAATCCCCGATGAACTTTGGAATATTGTAAGTGGCCGTAAATCTTTCAACGAAGGCATGCAATATGAAATGCTCGAAGAAATCAAAGACGGACTTTCACGCATTGAACAGACTACGTCTGACAAACGCAGCCGCCAGAAACTCGAAGTTGCTTCCCGTGCGCGTCTTACTCTTTACAGAAACGTAAGTCGTCTTGGCGTTAACATTGCGTCGGGTGGTTCTGTTGCAAGCAGTGAAGTTGCACTTGACGAAATCCGCAGTATCAGTGCGCTTTTTTCTGACATAATGCAGGAATTTATTGTTATGGAAATTGAGTCTGCCTACAAAACAAATATTTCTATTTCAAATTCTTCTATTGTATTGGGACTTATTCAGGCCGGAATTATTCTTTTTGCGGTTATTCTTTCCCTTCGCGGAGGTCTTGCCCTTTCTGATTCAGTGCGCCGTCCTATTTCAGAAATGGAAATTCTTTCTACAAAAATTGCGCACGGTGACTTTGATTCGCGCGTAAACATTCCGGGTGTTTTGGAACTGGACAATCTTGCAGACAACCTTAATTCCATGGCGCAAAAAATTGACGCCCTTATAAAACAGAATGTAGAAGAACAGAAAAATTTGCGCAAGGCAGAGATGAAGGCTTTGCAGGCACAGATTACCCCGCATTTTTTGTACAATACTTTTGATACAATTATCTGGCTTGCCGAAGAAGAGCAGACAGAAGATGTTATAAAAGTAACGCACGCTTTTTCTGAGTTTCTGCGCATTTCCTTAAGCCGCGGACACGAATGGATTACAGTTGGCCAGGAACTTGACCACGTGCGCAATTATCTTACAATTCAAAAAATCCGCTATGCAGATATTCTTAACTACGAAATTGAAGCAGACCCGGCTCTTAACGATTTTAAGATGCTCAAACTGAGCCTTCAGCCTCTGGTGGAAAATGCAATTTATCACGGAATTAAAAATAAGCGTGGCCGTGGACATCTAAAAGTCAGCGCACATTTTTCTGATGCTTCAAAAAAGTTTATGACTTTTACCGTACAGGATGACGGCGCGGGTTTTTCACAGGAGAGGCTTGAACAGGTAAGACATGAACTTTCGCTTAATTCCTGCGAAACAGAAAAACTCAGTTCGGTTTATGGTCTTTACAATGTTAACCAAAGACTTGTACTTTATTATAATGACGGTGCAGAACCGCTTTCAGATGGAATTCAAATTGAAAGTACGGGCGGTTTTGGTGCAAAAATTTCGTTTACTGTTCCGTGTATTGTTCAGGAAGCTGACCGGAGGATTTAATAAATGTACAGCGTTTTTATTGTTGATGACGAGCATATTGTTCTGGAAGGCTTGCGCAAAAAAATTGACTGGGAAAATTCGCGTTTTACTTTTGCCGGTGAAGCCACTGACGGTGAACTTGCGCTTTCGATGATTCACGAAGTAAAGCCCGACATTCTTATTACCGACATTAAAATGCCGTTTATGGATGGACTTGAACTTGCGCGTGTGTTAAAAAAAATACAGCCGTGGATAAGAATTATTATTCTTTCGGGACATGATGAATTTGATTATGCAAAGCAGGCAATTTCTATTGGTGTCGAGGATTATATATTAAAGCCATTCACACACGACGAAATTTTTGCCAGTCTTAATAAAGTTGCAGAACGTCTGGACAAAGAGCGTCAGCAAATTCAGGATATAAGCAGACTTAAAGAAGAACTCGAGTCCAATTCTGTTATGGCAAAAAATCTGTTTCTTACAGAAGTTGTTCTTGAAAAATCAGATGCGGCAACCCTTATGCAGAAGGCGCAGTCCCTTGGAATAGATTTGATTGCGCGCTTTTATAAAGTTATTGTAAGCGACTTGCGGCAGAATAGCAGCGACACAAATTCAATTGCAAAAACACGCGCCCGACTTGTTTCTATGATGAATGCACGTGACGCTACAGTTTCATTTTTTATTTCACCGGAGCGCTTTGTCATTATCCTTAAGGGAAACTCAGACAAGGAAATAGAAGAAGACAGTTACAGTGTCGCAGAAGCCGTGGAACATATTGTTACGCAGAATCTTGACTGCAATGTTATTTCGGCAATAGGAAAAACCGTGGAACATCTTTCGCAGTTGGGCGACTCGTATTCAGACGCAAACAGCCTTTCTTCAATGACGCGCTTCTGGAACAAAAGCCGTATCGTAAGTTCCGACGATGTGAATAAAACAAGCGGCGGTATACTTTCACTGCGCGAAAATGATCCTCTTGTAGACAAGCTCAAGTATGCCGGCCGCAACGAAATTGATGCAATTGTTTCACAGCAGATGGATATGCTTAAAAACAATCCGCAGACATTTGGCGTAGTTTCGTCTTATCTTCTTGTAGATGTGATTATGGCGGTTTCAAAACTTATAGAAGAGCTTGGTGGCGATGTTAAACAGGTTATGCCCGAAGTTATTCGCCGTGAATTTGTGGACAAGGCCGTTGTAAGTGAAGAAATGCTTGCTTCAGAAATAAAACGTGTTCTCGACAAGGTTTTGGACTTCCGCGATTCAAAAATGCAGGGCCGTTACGGTGACGTTATTCTTAAGGCAAAGGTTTATATTGAACAGAATTTTGCCAGTCAGGACACGTGCCTTAATTCAGTTGCAGAAGCGGTTCATTTGAGTCCAAATCACTTCAGCACAATTTTTTCGCAGGAATGCGGAATTACCTTCATTGAGTTTCTTACCGACGTGCGTGTCGAAAATGCAAAAAAACTTCTGCGTGAAACAAATATGAAAGGTTCTGATATTGCATACGAGTGCGGTTTTAATGATCCGCATTACTTCAGTTTTATCTTCAAGAAAAATACCGGTATGAGTCCGCGGGAATACAAAAATTCCTGCTGTTTGCTTTAGTGCAGCCTGGTAGCCGGGTGCCGTAAAATATTCAACATTTTTTCGTAAGATTTTAAACTTTTTTCGCAGCGGCAGAAGAGAAAGTGTTTTTTTTGTAAAAAAAACAGAATAAATTGAACAAAGTTCGTAAAAATTTACATGTACGTATTCCAAAAGCGGGTTTATGATGTAATCATAACGTTTTATCGCACTTAACGTGTATAGGAGGAATTTACATGAAAAAGATTGCTGCGTTTACAGGTTCAATTCTTATGGTTGCTCTTGCACTTGCAGGATGCTCAAAAAAGGGTCCCGAAGCAAAGGGCGCAAAAGGTGACAAAAAGGTAATTACCGTTGGATACGCACAGGTTGGTGCAGAATCTGACTGGCGTCTTGCAAACACCGAGTCATTCAAGAGCACTTTCACCGCAGAAAACGGCTACAAGCTTATTTTTGATGATGCACAGCAGAAGCAGGAAAACCAGATAAAGGCAATGCGCAACTTTATTCAGCAGGATGTTGACTATATCGTAGTTGCTCCGGTAGTTGAGACTGGTTGGGAAACAGTATTGGGCGAAGCAAAGGCTGCAGGAATCCCTGTTATTCTCTCTGACCGCCAGATGAAAGTTTCTGACGACAGTCTCTATCTTTGCTGGGTTGGAGGAAACTTCCTTAAAGAAGGACGCGACTCTGTAATCTGGCTCAACGACTATCTCAAGAAAAACGGCCGCGATTCAGAAAAACTTAATGTACTTCTTATTCAGGGAACAATCGGTTCTTCTGCACAGGTTGGACGCACACAGGGAATTACTGAAGGTCTTGCAAAGAATCCAAACTACAACCTTCTTGCTAAACAGACTGGTGAATTTACACAGGCAAAGGGACAGGAAGTTATGGAATCTTTCCTCAAGCAGTATGATGACATCGATGTAGTATTTGCAGAAAATGACAACATGGCCTGGGGTGCAGTAGACGCAATCAAGGCAGCCGGAAAACAGCCCGGAAAAGACATTATCATCATTTGTTTCGACGCTGTACACGAAACATTCAACAAGATGATGGCGGGAGAAATCAACTGCGCCGTAGAGTGTAACCCTCTTCACGGACCGCGCGTAGACTCAATCATCAAGACACTTGAGGCCGGCGGAACAGTAGACAAGATTGCTTATGTAGATGAAGGCGTATTTGATGAAGCCAACGCAGAAGCAATGCTTCCTACACGTAAGTACTAATTAAAATCTGCGGAACAAGTGCATAAGTTTTTGTAAAAAAAGATTCCGCATGTAAATCTTACCGGGCCGGAGATTCGGAAGGCAATGTTCCACTCCGGCTCTTGTTTTGTGCAGACAATAATCAGCCGGAACAATTCAATTTCCGCGACATAGAAAAATCCGCTTTTAAGAAGGACAAACTTATGGCAAATGACGTTCTGCTTTCAATGAAAAATATCAATATGACTTTCCCGGGCGTCAAGGCTCTTCAGAATGTAGAATTCACACTTAGAAAGGGTGAAATACATGCGCTTATGGGAGAGAACGGAGCCGGAAAAAGTACTCTTATCAAAGTTCTTAACGGTGTCCACACAAGAGATTCAGGAAAAATATACCTTGACGGTAAAGAAATAAACAATCATTCACCTCAGGAAGCCCAGATTAACGGAATAAGTACTGTATTCCAGGAAGTGAATCTTTGTCCCAATATTTCTGTTGCTGAAAATATATTTGCCGGTCAGGAACCAAAAAAATGGGGTCTGGCAATTGACTGGAAACTTATGAACCGCAAGGCAAAAGAAGTTCTTGCCGAAGTAGGTCTTGATATAGATGTTACACGCACTCTGGGTGACTATTCTGTAGCCATTCAGCAGATGGTTGCAATTGCACGCGCGGTTAACTTTAACTGCAAGGTTCTTATTCTTGACGAACCGACAAGTTCTCTTGACGACAAGGAAGTAGAAGAACTTTTCAAAGTAATGAACAGGCTCAAGGAAAAAGGTACGGGAATTATTTTCGTCACCCACTTTCTTGAACAGGTTTATGCAGTTTGTGATAAAATTACGGTTTTGCGCAACGGTGAATTCCAGGGTGAATTTACTGTAGAAGAACTGCCGCGCCTAAAGCTGGTACAGACAATGCTTGGTCACGAAGTTGCCGAGCTTGACAATCTGCATAGTAACAGCGCAATTAATTCACAGGAAGATTTGCCGCAGATAATAAAAGCCGTGGCACTTACACACCAGGGAACAATAAAGCCGTTTGACCTTACAATAAAGAAGGGCGAAGTTATAGGACTTACGGGACTGCTCGGCTCGGGCCGTTCAGAACTGGCGCGTTCTCTTTATGCCGCAGACAAACCTGATTCCGGCGAACTTTTCTTTAAGGATGAGTCTCTCAAGGCAAAGGCTCCTATTGACTCAATCAAGCGCGGAATGGCGTATCTTCCCGAAGACCGCAAGGCAGAAAGTATTATTGCAGATCTTTCAATACGCGAAAACATGATGATTGCGCTTCAGGCCAAAACCGGAATCTTCAAACTTCTTCCGATGAGCAAACAGCTTGAACTTACAAACAAATACATCAAGGCTCTTAACATAAAAACGCCTTCTACCGAAACGCCAATCAAATCTCTTTCAGGCGGAAACCAGCAGAAGGTAATTATTGGAAGATGGCTTGTAACACACCCGGACTTTCTTATTCTGGATGAACCTACCCGCGGAATTGACGTTGGTACAAAAACAGAAATCCAGAAACTTGTAATTCAGCTTGCGCAGGAAGGAATGACTGTTATGTTTATAAGTTCCGAAATTGAAGAAATGCTCAGAACTGTAAACAGACTTTGTGTTCTTCGCGACGGAAAAAAGGTTGGGGAACTGAACAACGACAATCTTACCCAGGAAGACGTCATGGCTGCAATCGCCGGAGGTGATGGAAAATGAGTGAAAGCAAACGCAGATTCGACTTTGGAAAAATGATGAAAAGCCAGCTGGCTCTTCCTATAATCGCACTTTTGGTTATGCTTGTAGTTAACGTAATAATTATTGCGGTTACAAAGCAGGCAAACTTCTTTAAGGTTTCAATCAACAACGGCGTTCTTTACGGTTACATTATTGATATTCTTAACCGTTCAAGCGAACTTGTTATTCTTGCAGTCGGAATGACACTTGTTGCGGCATCTTCGCGCGGAACAGATATTTCTGTTGGTGCTGTTGCTGCAATTTCAGGTGCGCTGATTGTTCGCCTTCTTGGTTCAAGTTATGATTCTTATGCAATGGTTCCTGTTCTTGCAATTTTCTTTGGACTTCTTGCAAGTGCAGCATGCGGTGTGTTCAATGGACTTCTTGTTGCCAGGCTGAATATCCAGCCTATGATTGCGACACTTATTCTTTTTACGGCCGGCCGCGGAATAGCCCAGCTCATAAGCTCGACCGAAACTGCAACCGGCGTTATTCTCTACGTAAGAAAAGAATCGTTCCGCTACATAGGAGGCTTTATTCCGGGTTGTATAGTTCCGACTCCTATTTTCATAGCGATAATTTTTGTTGCGCTTACATATCTTGTGCTCAAAAAGACCGCCATGTCCACTTACATTCAGACGGTCGGAATAAATCCAAAGGCAGGACGTCTTGTGGGAATTAATTCCGCTCTGGTAATTTTCTTCTGCTATGTATTCTGCGGCCTTAGTTCCGGAGTTGCCGGCATGATTGCTTCGAGCCGAATCTATTCCAGCGATGCAAACAACATCGGACTCAATATGGAAATGGATGCAATTCTTGCGGTTGCACTTGGAGGAAACAGTCTTAGTGGCGGTAAATTCAATTTGATGGGTTCGGTAATCGGCGCCGTTACAATTCAGGCTTTGAACACCTGTCTTTATGCCATTGGAGTTTCGGGAGACCAGCTTCCTGTTTACAAAGCTGCCGTCGTTATTCTTATAGTTCTATTCCAGTCGCCAACATTCAAGGCCTGGCTTACAAATATGAAGAACAGTCGTGCAAGCAAACAGCTTGAAGGTGGTGCTGTATGAGTGACAAAATGAATTTCAAGACTGTGCTGTCCAATATTTCAAAGGGAAAACGCATAGATTCCAGCAAATTCCTTATGATGATTACAATCTGTCTTTTTGTAGTCATGTATATTGCCGGAGTAATTATTTACAGCGACAAGGGCTTTGGAAGAATGCAGACCTTCCTTAACATGCTCATAGATAACGCGGGACTTCTTGTTGCAGCTTCGGGAATGACAATTGTTATGATTGCCGGAGGAATTGATATTTCGGTAGGTTCTGTTGTTGGCCTTGTATGTATGATTCTGTCTTATTCAATGGAAAAGATGGGGCTTCCTTCTGGAGTTGCAATTGCCGTGGTTCTTTTATTCGGAATTTTATTCGGCGCGTTCCAGGGCTGGCTTATTTCTTACATGCAGCTGCAGCCGTTTATTGTAACACTTGCAGGGCTTTTCATGTGCCGCGGACTTACGGCCGTAATCAGTTCCGAGCAGATTGCAATCCGTGCAAATAAAGCATTTCTTGCGCTGGCCAATCAGAATATAAATATTTTCTTTGGTTCAACAGTCAACAAGCACGGCGTAAGAATGTATCCGTTTATTCACCCGAGTGTAATTATTGCGCTTGCGGCTGTTGTCGTAGTGTGGTTTATTCTGCGCTACACAAGATTCGGACGCAATCTTTTTGCAATCGGCGGTAACGAACAGTCTGCACTTCTTTTGGGAATCAACGTTAAGCGCACAAAATTTGCAGCGTATGTTCTTGAAGGATTCCTTGCAGCTCTTGCGGGATTTGTATTCTGTCTTAACACAACTGCGGGCTTTGTAGAACAGGCACGCGGTTTTGAAATGGAAGCAATTTCTTCTGCTGTTATTGGCGGAACAATGCTTACCGGAGGCGTTGGTACCGTAATAGGAACATTCTTTGGCGTACTGATTAAGGCTACAATAGAAACGCTTATCCGCTGCCAGGGAACGCTTTCTTCCTGGTGGAACAAGATTGTGCTTTCATCAATCCTGTGCTTCTTTATAGTACTCCAGAGCGTGTTTGCCATAATCAAAGCAAAGCGCGCATCCAAATAAGGGAAAATAACAACGGCGGGTCTTTGACCCGCCGTTGTTAGTCACTGCGCAATGCATTTTAGAAATCATCGGAAGATGTTTTTACAGAATCTTTTTTTGTTGTAATAAAAGTTGCAATACAAGTATAGAGTAAGCCTGCTCCCCAGCCTATAATTACTGCCCAAATAAGACCTAATATTTCAAAATTTCTCTTGTGGAAAAAAATTGTGCAAATTGGTATAATGGAATATATGATAAAAGCACAGATAAATGACAAAGAACTGGTTGAACATATTGAATCGCTTCCCAAAGATGAGATGGCGGTTTTTGTAATGGCAGACGGCCGCGTAAGAGGCGCTCTTTTTCATGGAACACGTTTTGTAAACCAGATGCGCGCGCAGCATAATCTTGGAATTCTTGAAACAATGATTCTGGGACAGGCATCTTTGTGCGGTGCACTTTTGATTCCCACAATGAAAGGTAAGGAACACATGGGGTGGCGGTATGAAGTTGACGGTCCTGCCGCCGGATTTTCTGTAGAAGCAGATTCATCTGGTTATGTGCGCGGATATCTTTTTAACGAACATATTCCCGTAGAAAAGCCGCTCGAAAACTGGAACCTTGCCCCGTTCCTTGGTAATGGAACAATGACAATGACAACTGCCCGCGAAGGAGACAAAGTTCCCTCTTCGAGTTCTGTAGAAATTCTTTACAAAAACATAACAAAAGATTTGGCGTGGTACTTCCTTCAGTCTGAACAAATCCAGACAGCTTTCAATACAAGCGTTTATATGGACACAAAAGGCCGTGTTGCTGGTGCCGGCGGAATGTTCCTTCAGGTTTTGCCCGAAACAGGCGGAACAAAAAAGAACGGCTCTTCTTCTGCAAGCGGTGCAGACATGAAAGAAGATGCGCATCTTATTGAAAAGGTAGAAAATGCGTTTTCTGCCGCTCCGTCTTTGGGAAAATGGTTTTCAGAAAAGGGTGAAATCGATGACATCGTTTACGGCTTGTTCCGCGAGTTTAATCCTGCTGTAGCCGTTCGCCGTTCAGTAATTTACGACTGCCCATGTTCAGAAGAGTCTTTTGCAAAATATATCCGTTCTCTTCCAAAGGCTGAACTTGACGACATAAAAAAGAACGATCCAGATCCTCTGGAAATTTGCTGCCGTAACTGCGGAAGTATTTATCATATTCCGATGGCGAATCTCTAAGTGTGTGCTTATTCCTGTGAAAGTGCGCTTGAGCCTCATTTGAAAACGCTTTTGAAACTCTGGCGCGGTACAGCAAACTGTTCCCCCCTTTCTGAACGCGAATTAAGGCAGGTTTCCGGCGCGTTGTTAAAGCTTCAGCGCGGGCTTACCGGAGAGCGCAATCTGGCCGGGGCCGGTTATATGGAAGACAGGGCTTTTCTTGGTGCCTACCTTTTGTATTATTGGCCCGTCAGTTTTATGCAGGTTTCGTATGCTTTCTGCAATGTGCTTAAGTCTGGCAGACTGGATTTTTTAAAGAATCTGCCCCGGCCTGTAAGAATCCTGGATGCCGGTTCGGGACCAGGACCTGCGGCCGCCTCTGTCTGCAGTGCACTTGGAACAAGTGCTCTTAGCACAGGCGCAGGAATTGCCAGCAACAATATTGAACTTACTCTTTGCGACTACAGTGCACGCTCTCTTTCCCTGGCAAAGCGGCTGTTTGAGTCAGATTTTAAGCAGGTTGACACGCAGACTGTGACTGCCGACTTTATGAAAAAAGATCCGGCGGGTTTGTTTAAAGGAAAGTATGATATTATCGTTACAAGCCACGCTCTTAATGAGCTTTGGAAAGATTTTCCTGACAGAATCAGCAGGCGTACAAATTTTCTCAAGTCACTTCTTAATCTGCTTTCGCCGGGCGGTGTTCTGCTTGTATGCGAGCCGGCACTTCTCGAAACAAGCCGTTCACTTATTGAAGCGCGCGACACTCTGGTACGAGAAGGTGCTGCTGTCGTTTCTCCGTGTGTGGCGTCGTGCATTTGTCCAGCGTTAAAGGCCTCAAGTGCCACTACCTGTCACTCTGAGGTTTTGTGGACGCCGCCGCATACTGTTGCCGCCCTCGCGCGCAGTGCCGGTTTGGAAAGAACAAGCGTCAAAATGTCATACTTCGCGTTTGTTAACGAAGAGGACAACGTTCCATGCGGCTGCACGGGGGAATATGCTGTTGTTTCTGACGGTATGCTCAACAAGTCGGGAAGGGTGCGCTATCTTTTGTGCGATGGCCGCAGCCGCATTCCGCTTTCTGCAAAAAAAGATGATACTCATGCAAAAGAACTGGGCTTTTTTAATCTGCGCCGTTACGACAGAATTGCACTTTTGAATCCTGAACTTCGCGGTGACAAAGACAGTCCTGCGTTCGGTATAGGTGAAAAAACGGAATTAAAAGTTGAACCTTTTGCTTCTTCAAATACTAAAATTGGCCCTTAAAAATGCCGATAATTAATCAGAATAACCTAATTTCATAAAACGGGGATTTTGATGACTAAAAAGGAAAAAACAGCGGCTCTTGTTGCAGGTATTGCGCTTTTTGTGACTGCTGCAGTATTTACAATATCTATATTTCTTGGGGTTTTTGACTACGGCACTTCCGGCAATTTTCTGGCAGGTTTTGGAAGAATGCTGGTTTCTGTGTACGGGTTCTGTTCAGCCCTTATTCCTGCTTTCTTTTTTACTGCCGGCGTTTTTTGTTTTTCTGCAAAATGGTCGCTTTCACGCGCGCTCTGTCTTGCAATAAGTGTAATTCCTTTTATTACAATGTTTTCTGCGGAACGTACTTCACGCCTTATAGCCCGTGCCGATGTTAGTCCGATTGCGGCCCTTAAAATAATTACGCTTATGGTGATGGCCATTCTTCTTGTGGTGCTGGAATATCTTCTTACCGTGATGATTGCTTCAAGAATAAGCAGCGGAAAGTCTTTGACAAAAGCGGCCCTTGAACTTGCTTCGTCCCTTAAGAATCATACAAAAAATGCCGTGCATAAGAATTCTGAGCGCAAAAATAAAACCGCGGTTCAGAAAACTGACGCAAAAGTTCCTGCAAAAGAAGAGCCTGCGCCAGAAAAACCGCTGCCGCTTTCAAACGAAGACGCCACTGTCAGTGAAGCAAAACTTTACGATGAAGACATTTGGTCTATTGACGACGAAGGCAATGTTAAGGAACAGGAAAGTGCCTTTGTCCAAAATGAAGCTCCTGTTAATGAAGTAACACCTGCCTTTGAAGAAGATTCCGCAGATGACCGTGACATTATAGACGAATTTGAAAGTGAAAATATGATAAACGTTCAATCTGTTGCAGAAAAAGATGTACAGGACGAAAAGTCAGATAAAGATGCAGAAGGTGGCGCAGAAGATAATGCCGGCTCTTACGAAGACGTCGTTTCTTTGCAGGACAGCACTTTTCCGGATGAAGAAATGCCTTTTGATGATGACGAGTTTCTTACCGAAGATGAAGAAGAGGATTATCCTGAACTCATGGACGGTGGTGAAGAAGATGTTCAGGATGAAAGCACAGGTGAAGATGTCAGCGAAAGCGGTAGTATAATAGAAGATAATTTCAATATAGAAGACAATGAGCCTTCCGAAGATACAGACGGCTTTGAAACTGTTTCTGATGCGGAAGATGATGATTACGATATAGAAGATGATTTGGAAGACAATACAGAAGAAATCGGCGAAAATTCACAAGACGCTGGTTTTGGTGTTGAATCTGAAGAAGAAAATGCAGATGTTCTTCCTTCTGCAGATACTGTTTTAAAACTGCCGGCTCCAGAACCCAATCCGCAGACGCGCTCAATGGTGTCGGCACTGGACGAAGTTTTTTCACGCATGGACGATGATGCACGGCGCGCGGCTTTAAACAGCAGCACAAAGGCAGAATCTGAACGCATAGGCCCGACGGCGCCTCCTGTTGTAGACAGCAACGGACAGCCAATTGCGGTAACGACAGATGCGCAGGGAAACACAACGCCGGTAAAAATTCCGCCAAAACGCCGCGTTAAGCACGGTCCGTATAAAATTTCCACGGAACTTCTTACGGCATACGATGAAAATCCGTACTGGATAATCGATGACGACACTAAAAAAGCCGCGCAGAATCTTAAGGAAACGCTCAGGGAATTCAAGATAGAAGCAGAAGTCGTTGGTATAAGAAAAGGACCTGTTGTTACGATGTTCGAAATTCTTCCGGCGCGCGGAATCAACGTAAGAAAAATTGTCGGCCTGCAGGACAATATTGCTCTAAGACTTGCCGCAAGTTCTGTTCGTATAGTTGCACCCATTCCGGGTAAGAGTGCTGTGGGTATAGAAATTCCTAATTCAAACCGCGCAATTGTTTCTTTCCGCGAGTGTATAGAAAAAAATACTCCTGAATGGAAAAAAATGGCTGTTCCGGTAATTCTGGGTAAGGATATTCAGGGTGAGACGCAGATTATGGATCTTGTCAAAACACCGCACCTTCTTATTGCAGGTTCGACAGGTTCTGGAAAGTCGGTTTGTGTAAACAGCATGATTCTGAGTATTCTGTACAAGCGCAGTCCTAATGAAGTAAAGCTCATTCTTATTGACCCTAAAATTGTTGAACTTAAGCTTTACAACGGAATTCCGCATCTTTTGACGCCGGTCATTACTGACCCGAAACGCGCCATGCAGGCACTTCAGTATTGTCTTTGCGAAATGGAACGCCGCTATGCACTTTTGGACAGTCTTGGATGCCGTGATATTTCAAGTTACAACAGAAAAATTGTTGAACAGCATATTGCTACAGAAAAAATCCCGTATCTTATTGTCGTGATTGATGAGTTTGCCGACCTTATGGCAACTACCGGAAAACAGCTCGAAAGTGTTGTAGCCCGTCTTGCCGCAATGAGCCGTGCCGTAGGAATACACCTTGTTCTTGCAACCCAGCGTCCTTCTATTGACGTAATTACCGGTTTGATTAAGGCAAATATTCCCAGCCGTGTTGCGTTTATGGTTGCCAGCAAAATGGACAGCCGCATTATTATTGACCAGGTCGGTGCAGAAAAACTTCTTGGCAAGGGAGATATGCTTTATGCCAGTGCGACAGATCCGTTCCCAGTGCGTATTCAGGGTGCGTTTATAAGCGACCAGGAAGTAGAAGATGTTGTTGACGCCGTTAAGGAATGGGGTGAACCTGAATATATTGATGACGAAATCTTTGTTGATGACGATGACGATGAAAATTCAGACCAGATGTCACTGTTTAGCGGTGATGGCGAAGACCCGCTTTACGAAAAGGCGCTGCAGATTGTTGTTCAGGCCGGAAAAGCAAGTGCCAGTTACATTCAGCGCCGCCTTAAGATTGGCTACAACCGCGCCGCGCGTCTTGTAGAAGATATGGAAGACCGCGGAATTGTAGGACCTGCAAACGGAAGTAAACCGCGCGAGATTATTCATATGCCGTAAGCGGCGCAAGAGAGGGCGCAAAGTGAAAGTCAGGACAATATGTGCGGCGCTTGTCGCTTTTTTAACAGGCGCATTCGGTTTTGCTCAAAAAGTGCAGGATACGCAATACCTTTACGCATACGAGCAGAATCTTTCGGAACAGGAAGCGGTTTCGTTCGGCGAAGTCTGGGGTTACGTAATGAACGGACGCGAATATGAGTTTTCGCAACAGATGCCTGTTACCGACCTTTGCTGCTTTAGTGCCGACATAAATCACTACGGCGAAATTTCGTCTTATCCCGACCTGTCAAAATTCGAAGGCTTTAAGGGAAGAAAGCATCTTGTGGTTACCTGTGAAAGCCGTTCCCTTTCCCACCTGGTTCTGGAACCCAAATTCGGAATTGCCAAAAAAATTGCACGTGAACTTGCAAAGGCCAGCGTTGACTATGACGGAATTCAGATTGACTTTGAACTTGTTCCAGTGCGTGATGCAGAAAACTTCCGCCGGTTTCTTAAACTGCTGCATTCCAAACTTCCAAAAGAAAAAATGCTTTCTGTTTGTGTTCCGGCAAGACTCAGAAGCGTAGAAGACGATGTTTACAGTTACACCATGCTTGAACCACTTGCAGACAGAATTATTGTTATGGCTTACGACCAGCACTGGTCAACGAGCAAAAGCGGTCCCGTAGCCGGAATGGACTGGGGCGAACGTATTGCCGAATATTCCTGCTCGGTTATTCCAAAGAACAAAATTGTTATGGGAATGCCCTTTTACGGCCGCACGTGGGTAGATGAAAATTTCGGAAAGGCGTGGTACAATAGCGGCGTCAACAGAATTCTGAATGAAAACGGGGTAAAACAGGTTGAACGCAAAGACGGTGTACCCAACTTTTCGTTTACCGCGCAGGTTTGTGTAACAGGCTGGTTTGACGACGCTCAGTCTCTTTTGCAAAGATGCCGGCTTTACGGCGGAATGGGAATAGACAATGTTGCGTTCTGGAGAATCGGTCAGGAAGATCCAGCTATTTGGAATTACCTTAATGTTGATGAAAAAAAATAAATCTGAAGGTAAAAGATGAATTCTTTAATTAAGATTCAGGACTGCTCGGTTCAGGGTGGAACAAAAAAATATCTTGACCGCGTAGACTGGTGCATGAACGCGGGTGAAGCATGGTTAGTCATAGGGCCAAACGGCGGCGGCAAGGCAGATTTTATAAAGGCTTTGTCGGGTAGCATGCAGTTTGTGCCGAACATTCGTCCTGCAAATGAAATAAACGGCGGCAGTGAAGCACCGCTTTATTCTTCACGCTATTCTGACAGTGTTGCCGTAGTTTCCCTCGAAGCCGCCGCCTCTCTTATAGAAGAAGAACGCGAGCGTGACGAAAGCGAATACATGGACAAAGAAGACGCCGGAAGAACAGGCCGCCAGTATATCTGCGAAGTGCTGGGTGGTTCAAGCAAAAAAAATGCACCTCTTCCGCCAATAGCAGCAAGACTTGAAACAATGCCGCAGGTTAAACTTTGCGGAATAGAAAAAATACTTGACCGCGGACTGCGCTATATGTCAACGGGCGAGATAAGGCGCACTCTTTTGTGCAGGGCGCTGCTTTCGGGTGCGGGGCTTCTTGTGCTGAGTGATCCGTTTGCAGGACTGGATGCCACATCACGCGCAATACTGTTGGAATTTTTTGACAGCATTGTGCGCCGTCAGCTGGACTCTTCTTCAGAAGATTCAGGCTTTCCCAGAATAATTTTAAGCATGGAACGCTTTCACGAAATTCCGTCTGCAATAAACCGCGTAATTGAATTCAGCAATAAAAAAATTTCTTTTGAAGGTAGCCGCGAAGAATACGAAAACGTACTTGCACAAAGGCAAGCCGCATCAGAAAAAGAAAGGGAAGTGCAGAAAGCCGCATTCCGCTCCGAACTGGACAAAATACGCGCCGAAAGCAAAATAATTTCTGGCTGCAAAGTTTCTAAACCGGGCGAAAGTCTCATTAAGTTTACAGACGTAAATGTAGGCTGGGACGACCATCACGTACTTGAAAATCTTTCGTGGGAAGTAAAAGCCGGCGAACACTGGTGTATACGCGGACCAAACGGTAGCGGAAAAACAACTATACTTGAACTCATTACCGGCGACAACATGCAGGTATTCCGCGAGGACATAAAACTTTTCGGCAACAGGCGCGGCAGTGGAGAAAGTATCTGGGACATTAAGAAAAGACTGGGAATTGTAAGTTACCGTCTTCATGTTGAATACAGAATGGTCGGCGGAACTTCACTTGAAAACACAATAATAAGCGGATTCAAGGACAGCATTGGTCTTTATGAAACGCCGTCAGATTTTGAACTTGCCACCGCAAAGGCATGGCTTAATCTTGCAGGATTCGGCGGGCGCGAAAAAGATACGTTCAGCTCGCTCAGTTACGGGGAACAGCGTGCAGTTCTTATACTTAGGGCTGCAGTAAAAAGCCCCAGCGTTCTTATTCTGGATGAACCCTGCCACGGACTTGACGAGGATTACCGCGATAAGATTCTGGGACTTCTGGAAACTGTCGCCTCTACAGGAACGACAACTCTGCTGCATGTTACACACGACCCGACCGAAGTGCTTGAATGCGAAAAACACATTCTTGAACTTCACCCCGGCGAGTCGCCAATGTATGCAATTTTGGAAAACTAAGCAGCGTTAGTTTGGTTTTGGCTGCTGCTTAAAGTCTTGATGTAAGGAACGGAATTGCCTTTTCGAACTTTACTCCGTACCAGTGGTCTTTGTCGTCAAGGGTTGCTTTGATTGACTCAACGACAAAGTCCGCTGCAAGTGAAGCGGCTTTCAAAAGCGACCATCCGCGGCAGTAAGTTCCGGCGAAGGCAGAAGCAAATGCATCTCCTGTTCCGTGCATCTGAACCGGCAGGCGTTCTGTAAAATAATATTCAACAGAGTGCCCGTCGTAAACTGCAACGCCCAGCTTGTCTTTTTCAAAACTTACGCCTGTTACAACAACATTTTTTGCACCCATTTTGTGAAGGTCAGCGCACATTTTTTCAATAAAAGCCTTGTCGTAATTTTCTGCAGGGTAGGGAATTCCCAAAAGAAGGCACGCTTCTGTAATATTCGGGAGAATAACATCTGCTTCTTTGCAAAGCTGTGCCATTTTCTGCGGGAAATCTTCTGCAAAACCGGGGTAAAGTTTTCCGTTGTCTGCCATTACAGGGTCAATTATTTTAAGTGCACCTTCGCGTGAAGTTTCTTTAATTATTTTCTGTATAACCGGAATCTGTGCGGCCGTTATGTAACCGGTGTAAAATGCGCTGAAGGTTATGTTTTCTTTTTTCCACTGTGCAAGAATATTTTCCATGTCAGATGTAAGGTCGTTAAAAGTCCATCCCTTAAATGCCGTGTGATTTGAAAGCACCGAACTCGGAAGAACTGCAGTTTCTATTCCGCAGGCAGAAATAACCGGAAGCGCAACAGTAAGCGAACACTGTCCTACGCAAGAAATGTCCTGAATTGTAAGTAATCTTTTATCCATAAAAAAAGGCACTTGCCACAAAGGGACGAAGTGCTCGTGTTACCACCCTAATTTACCAGACAAATCACTTTGCCCAGCCTTAGTCACTGTCTATAAACAGCGCTTCCTTTAATGCAGGAAATACAAATAGCTCCAAGTCTTTATTCCCAATTAGTCCTACGCTTTTTTTCACCAACCAAAAGCTCTCTAAAGTATTTCTAAAAGGTACTCGCCCTCTTCATTGCCTTTTTATACGCTTTTATCCTACTAGACAATACACAATTTGTCAATTTAAGATTTATCTAACAGTAAACAAATTTGGCCATAGACATAGCTTTAAATAAAGCATTATTCAGTGAATGAGCTTGCAATTTAGATTAAATGTTTTAAAAATATTTTCATCTTAAGCCATATATTAGCTCAGATAATACTGTGTTTTGGCTTAATCATTACCCCCTATTCGTTTATGGCCAAAATCGTTAACTGTTAGAAAGATTTATCCATATATCGAATATTTAATTCTTTAATACTGTTTTTAAATAAGACATCTATCTTGGCATAATATGTTTCTACATCCGGTTCAAAATTATGTTGGATCCAATACTTTAAAAAGTACAATAAATCATTCGCATAATAATCCACTAGAAAATCCACTGTGAACCTTGAATCCATTCCGCTCACATCTAAATAAGAAAATACATTTCTAAATATTTCTTTAAACACATTACTCATCAAGTCTTCAAAAC
>OLHA01000035.1_pt1 | contig 79709 bp, 83 predicted proteins | sample 1605961 | NCBI WGS metagenome assembly OLHA01 (sample SAMN03283288) | human gut metagenome | biome: human-associated habitat; material: feces | host: Homo sapiens | place: Peru | collected 2012
GCTTGCAGGGCCGCCTACACGCCCTTTACGCCCAATGATTCCGAACAACGCTCGCAACTTACGTGTTACCGCGGCTGCTGGCACGTAATTAGCCGTTGCTTATTCGCAGGTTACAGTCATCGTACCGGCATTCCCTCCGGTCCTTATTCCTCACCCGCAAAAGGACTTTACAACCTTCCGGCCTTCATCGTCCACGCGGCGTCGCTCCGTCAGGGTTTCCCCCATTGCGGAATATTCTTAGCTGCTGCCTCCCGTAGGAGTCTGGGCCGTATCTCAGTCCCAATGTGTCCGTCCACCCTCTGAGGCCGGATACCCGTCATTGCCTAGGTGGGCCTTTACCTCACCTACCAGCTGATGGGCCGCGGGCCGCTCCTCCGGCGCCCCCGTAGGGGCTTTCCATCCACATCTCTAACCTGTGGATTCGTATCCGGTATTATCCTGTATTTCTACAGGCTATCCCCGTCCGAAGGGTGCGTCACCCACGTGTTACTCACCAGTCCGCCGCTCTCGCAGATAGCAAGCTATCTGTTCCCGCTCGACTTGCATGCTTAAGACGCGCCGCCAGCGTTCGTTCTGAGCCAGGATCGAACTCTCCATGATTTATTCCTCGGCCCGAAGGCCTGGGATTTTTCATTTTGTTACGAACCGGCTCCATCTCATACTGACATGGAATTGGTTTTTCTTTTTCCTTGCGTCACCTTCCTGAACAGTTTATCTGCTCATTCTGTCTCTTCTTTCCTTCCCTTTTCTGTCAAATAACTAAAAGTATTTTCAAGTACCGCTTTTGAAACTTAAGTGTTAACTTTGTGTTCTCAAGTGGTGAGATGTAATATACACGGAACATCATTTTGTGTCAATAGTAAAATAAAAAAATCTGCATTTTTTTTATAAAAATACAGATTTTTTTCTGTCCGGCAAAAAAATGCTTATTCCGCGGCTGATTTAAGAAGTTTTCCGAAGTTTTTCAAATAGTCAATGAATGAAATGTATGCAAGAAGAACACAAACGCCGAAGAAACCCCAGCCTATGTATTTCAAAAGCTGCATATTCAGGCTGAGTGAAGAGGAAAAACCTGTTCTTACAAGAAATTCCTGAATAAGTGCAAAAAAACAGGCTGCCACATACATTACAGTTTTGAGTTTTCCGCCCTTTCTGGCAGCAATGGCTGTTCCCTGTTTGGCCGCAACCATACGCAGGAAATTCTGGCCGAATTCACGGTAAAATATAAGAACATAAAACACAACCGGCATGTAACCTGCAAAAACAAAGCATGTAAACATAGATAAATGTAAAAATACATCGGCAAACGGATCGAACATTTTTCCGAAATCGCTGACTTCATTGTGTTTTCTGGCAAAATGTCCGTCCAGATAGTCAGTGAATTCAGCAAAAGCCAGCAAAGGGATTGCAACACAAACTGACGCTACTGACAAAGGCGATCCTGCAGCAGCCCCAACCCAGACCGGAATATAATAAATTAAAAAAATCACCGGCGCCAAAATTATTCTTGAAAGTGTAAATTTATTCGATGTCTTCATCTTGTAATTTTCCTTAAACTTTTTTTTTCTACTGATAATTCTTGAAATCCTGAACTACAGTAATTGCAGATTTTATGCTGCATGACGGAAGAATTTTTGCCGCAAGCTGAACTGTTCTGTCTACGGCAGCCTGGGAATCTGCAACTCCCTGAAGGGTAATAAAGCTTCCTGAAGAATCTGATACCGCGTGAAAGAAATTTATTCCGACTTTATATTCAAATAGAAGCTGGTTTACAAGGCGCTGGCACTTAAGCAGATTTGCGACCATTTTTTTGCCTTCTGCTTCTTTTTCGGAAGTGATGCAGGTTTTTACTAGATTTTCTATTATTCCGGCTGCTTCAGGAACGGTAAGAATTCCTGTGTTCATTGTAAGAATAAAATGCTGCGGGTCCTCGTGTTCAAGATTAAAGAAACTTTTGTGGAATCCGCGGCGGTTTGAGTCGCTTTCGGTAATTCTAGCCTGAGCCTGCTTGTCGTTCCATGAAAATTCGGCCTTGAGGCGTTCCATGCGGACTGAATCTTTGGCAATAAACCTGAACGAAAGGAGATTGGGCAGGTTTTCGAGGATAATAAAGGCTCCTCGTCCTATAAGAATACAGTTTCCTTCTGACGCAGCTTCAAGTACTGCACACTGGAGGTAGTTCAGATATTCGTCACGATCTTTTACAAGGCTGGCAAAAAAACCCGGCTTCTTTTCATCATATTTTGAAAGTTTTTCCTTAGGGAAACCAAGCTGAACTATTTTTTCCTCTATTTGCTTGCGGTCTATGAATTTATAGCTCAACTTCCTTGCAGCGGCGGCGGCGATTTCGTCACCAAGAGCTGCGACCTGTCTTGAGATTGCGATTACTGCCATAATTCCTCCAATTAAAACTTTTACAGACTTTTTTTTTAATTCAAATGCGCAACTGGAAATTACGCCTTTTTTATTATAAACTTAAAACAGTCTTTGGTCAAAATTTATTTTACCGCAAAAAAGTTAGAGAAAACAATGAACGACACAGAATTGACATGGAACGAAACAGAACGGAATGAAATTTTAAAGACTCCAGTTTTTACTGTTACAGAAAGAACTAGTGCAGGTCCCGACGGAAGAAAAGGAAAATATATTGTTAACGAAGCCCCGGACTGGGTAATTGTTATTCCTGTAAGCGGGGAAAATTTTCTTATGGTAAAGCAATGGCGGCACGGAGAAAAAGCGCTGAGCATTGAGTTTCCGGGCGGTGTTATTGACAAAGATGAAAGTCCGAAAGAAGGAGCTGTAAGGGAATTAAAGGAAGAAACAGGCGCTTCTGCAAAAAAACTGACTCTTTTGGGAAAAATGAATCCGAATCCGGCACTTTTTGCAAACCATGTCTATGTTTATTGTGCAGAAGACCTTGTTTTTTCGGGAATTCAGGATTTGGACGCGGATGAATGCTTAAACTACATGCAGATACCGCAGTCCGAAGTTATTGAAAAAATCGGTACGGCGGAATATCCCCATGCCCTTATGGCAAGCGCACTTGCACTTTTTATGAGGACAGACCGCCGCCGGTAATTTATTTTACAGGTTTGAACGGTTCGTACTTTACGCCCGGAGTATAGACACCATCGCGGTATTCTCCTGAAAGAGACGGAATTTCCATCTTCATTCCGGGAAGAATAAGATTTGGGTCTTCAGGCTTTGGAAGTACGGACTTGTTTGCTTCGTAGAGATTTTCCCACAGGAACGGATTGTTGTATACAAACGGACGTCCTGATATATTCCAGAAGCAGTCCCTGTCTGTTGCCCACGGACGAACAATATAATACTTTGGAAGCGGTGTTATTTCATGAACATCTGCAAGTGTTTCAATAACTTTTTTGGAAGAAACAGAAGCGGCTTCAAAATCTTCTGATTCAAAAGACTTCTGTGCTGATGCATAAAAACCGGATGCAGCTTCGTATGCTATGGGGAAATTTACGTCACCGCGGATTTTCTTTACGTATTCAAGCCTGTTTTTTGCAAGAGTCATATTCTTTGACGCTGAATCTTTGCTGATCATCATCTTGATGTAAGAATCTGACAGGGCTGCATTTTCCTGCGCCTTTGCGGCATATTCTTCTGCAAGTACGTATTCCCCTGCGTCAAGGGCATTCTGCGCTTTTGCAGTATACTCTTTTGCAAGCTTCTGGTACGTATTGTTTGTATAACTTGCTGCAAGTGCCGCAGAAACAGTTACGGCAGCAGACAGTATAAGCATTGCTATTTTTTTCATTACTCGGCCTCCCCTTCAAGAGTTTCGTCAAGTTCAACCACGGAATTCTGAGCTTCTGTAAAGTCATCGGCTTCAAGAAGAGTAGTGTCTGCTTCTTCTATTCCTTCTACGGGTTCATCTCCGAGCGGAGCCTGTGTATCTGCATCCTGGGCGACAGATTCGCTCTGTTCAACCCTTTTTTTTGCAGCATCTACGGCTTCCTGGGCTTTCTGGCGGGCTACAGAAATTTCCTGGAAAAGTGCGGCGAATACTGTTTTTGACGATGTGTAGTCTGACAGGGCCTGTTCGGGACTTCCTGTTACATAGGCAGCATCACCTGACTTAAATGACTGGACACCCTTGTCGTATTCAGCCTTGCGGGAAACAGATGCCTTTACACTGTCTGCATCCTTTTTGGCTTTGAATGCTTCTGTACGTTCTGCTTTGGAAAGTGAACGGTAGGCGGCATCAAGGACAGATTCCATTTTTGCCTCGGCATCTGCGGCTTTTTTATACCAGACGGAACCGAAAGTCAGATTTGATTCAGGCTTGGCAAGTTCGTCGATTATTGCACTTCCTTCATCGTAGGCTGCCTGGTTGTATGAAGCAAAATTGTTTGCATCTATCTTTGCTTTTTTTGATTTTGCATCGGCATAGGATTTGAGCGCAAGATATCTGTTGTTAAGATCGTTGAGTACAGCAGACATATCTTCAGTTGCGGACTCTGACGCAAGCTTTTCTGCAGCATATTCTGCTTCGGCGGCCTTGAAAGCAACAGGGTTTGCTGCTTCTGCACCTGATTCTGCAGCGGCAGCACGGGACTGTTCAACTTTGGAAAGAAGTGCCTTGTTTGCTTCGGAAAAATTTTCAGTAGGAACAGTTTCTTCTGTTTTTTCTTCTGCACCTTCTTCGGGCTGAACTACAGGTTCTTCTACCGGTGCTGGTTCCGGCTCGGGGGTTGACTTACAGGCGACAAACGAAAGCGCCGTAAAAATACCCAGCGCAACAATAAAGCTCTTATATTTAGCCATGTTTCCTCCATTATTAACTTATAACAATATAATTATTTTACTACACATTAATAATTATCGCAACATTGCAAGCCTTTAGTTAACTTAAAAAACGAAATTTCAGAAAACAGAGCCGGATGCCGATACTTGCTATTGAATACAATTTTATTTTAGGAGAATTTTATGGCTGACGATTTTTCATTCAGTATCGAACAGAAATTCGGTGTTCTTTCTACGTCAAAAAAAGGATGGAATCTTGAACTCAATTCGGTTTCCTGGGGCGGCCGTCCTGCAAAATACGATATCCGTTCGTGGGATGCGGAACATGCAAAAATGGGAAAAGGCGTCACTTTAACCAAAGAAGAATTGAAGGCACTCCGTGATATTCTTGACGGAATGAATCTGGACTAGAAGTCTGAATATTCTGAAAAAAACAGGCCGTTCTTGATTACAATAGAATATATGGCCATAAAAAGCCTTGTATCTTCAAGTGCGGCTCCTGTTTCCCTGTTTTCTATATCTGACGAGTCCAGAAGCGCAATTATGGAAGAAACTGTGCCAAATCCCCATACTCTTGCAGCAGACATATATCTTGCCTGATTTTTTTTGCCGATAAAACCTGCAGCGCGGAGTTCCTGTTCTGAAGGAGTTTTTGAACCTGAATGAAGCACGTGCCAGGTTCTGAGCTGGCGGAAACTGTACAAAAGTCCAGAAATAAGAGCCACACTGTTGGAATCGCGGGAAGCCCTGATTTTCTGAAGAATGTCCAGTGATGTTTCAAGACGCTGGGCCGGAGAACGCGAAGAATCTGCCATTGCTTCGAATAATGTAAATGCATTTTCTGTTCTGTTATGCGCAAGAATTTTTTCTACGTCAGAAACTGATATTCTGTGTCCTTTTTCAAAACAATAGAAAAATCTGGAACATTCGGAACGAAGGCTTTCGGTATTGTTTTCCACCATGTCAAGAATGAGCTCTATGGCTTCGGCATCGGCGGAATACCCGTTTTTGCGTAAAAAGTTCTGCAGCCACTGCGGCTTCTGGTTTTCGAACATTTCCCAGAAGATTTTTTTGTTTGCAGCTGGAATTTTTGATTCAAGCTTTTTGTCCACGGAATTTTCGTCGGAAACAAGGACAAGAACGTTGGGACTGTCAGAAGATGCTTTTACCCAGTCTGAAAGAAGATCGGTGTCTGACTTTAACTTTATGCTTTCGGCATTGCGAAGGACAATGAACAGTGCTGGGGAAAAAAGACTTGCATTTCTGAGCTGGGAAACGATGTCTGTAATTCTTGTGTCGGTTGCATAATACTTGTACTCGTCAATGGAGCCGTTTTTCTTTACGGCATCTTCGCGCAGTACATTTATGGCATCGCTTTTTTCGCCGGCTTCGGGTCCGGTAAACAGATAGACTTTTGATTCAGCCATTTCAGTAAGTACGGACTATGCTGGAAAGAATTCCGACGATGCGGACTTCCTGACAGTAAATGGGCTGAAAGTCAGGATTTTCGGGCTGAAGACGCACTCTGGAAGCTTCATGGTAAAATCTTTTTAATGTAATTGCATTGTCTATTACGGCAACAACAATCTGTCCTTCCGAAGCAACGTGGGCAACTTCTATTACCGCAAGATCTCCGTCAAGGATTCCGGCATTTATCATACTGGTTCCGTGCACATGAAGGGCAAAATATTCTTTGCCGGGTCTTACAAACGGTTCTGAAAGATTTACATAACCGTCAAGATTTTCTTCGCTTAAAAGAGGCCTTCCTGCAGCAACATTTCCAAGAACAGGAATTTTTGATGTAAACGGAGCGGATTCCTTTACGCGTTCATCTTTTATAACACGGATTGAACGGGAACAGCGCTTCTGGCTTTGGGAGAGATACCCCTTTTTCTGAAGGGCAGCAATATGATCCTGTACAGCACGAAGCGAAATTTCGAAGTGATCACCTATCTCTCTAACCGTAGGCGGATAAACATTGTCTTCCGTAAACTGAGCAATATAGTCAAGAACTTCACGCTGCCGGTCTGTAAGACTTCTCATACGGCTTATTCCTCTTCAAATTTTGATTCAAAGAGATTGTAAATTGCGTTGCTGGCTTCTTTTTCATCAGATCCGTCGGCTTTGAGTGTAAGAGTTGTATTATAGCCGGCAGCCATTGTAATGACGCCCATAATTGACTTTGCATTGACTGTAGTCGTATCTTTTTCAAGAATAATTTCTGATGCAAATTTGTTTGCAGTCTGGGCAATAAGTGCCGCCGGTCTTGCATGAATTCCTGCGCGGTTACGAACTGTAAGAATTTTTTCTGTCACGATACACTTCCTCTGTTTTGTTTAATAAGAATCTTCACTTCCATAATAAGCATTCTGAGCCTCTCCGGTTTCTATCCACTTTAAGATATTCTGATTAAATTCCCGTGCGGAATAATAACCCATTGACTTAAGTCTTTCGTTCATTGCCGCTGCCTCGATAATAATTGGAAGATTACGGCCGGGTTTTACCGGAATCTCAATGAGAGGAATCTTAACGCCAAGAAGGTCTGTTGTGTGCGCATCTGTTCCAAGGCGGTCATAAATCTTATTCTGATCCCAGGTTTCAAGTTTTACTACGAGTTGTACTTCTTTCTGCTCGCGGATTGCACCTACGCCGTACAGCTGTGAAATGTTTATGATTCCAAGTCCGCGTATTTCCATGTGGTGGCTTATAAGTTTGTTTGCACCCTGCCCCAGAATACTGTTTCCATTAACGCAGCGTATTTCAACAATGTCATCTGCAACAAGACGGTGGCCGCGCTCTACAAGTTCCAAGGCTGTTTCACTTTTACCTACACCGCTGTCACCCGTAAGAAGAATTCCGATTCCGTAGACTTCTACAAAAACCCCGTGCATTGTTTTTTTTGGGGCAAACAGGTTTGAAAATACGCGTAAAAGTCTGCTTGAAAATTCTGTTGATTCAAGGTCGGTCTGAAGAATGGCACAACCGGCATGTTCTGCTATTGAAAGGAATGTATCGTCGGGAGTTATGCTGTGCGTAAAAATTGCGCACGGAATACCATAGGAAAAAAACTGTTTGATTGTTTCGATATTGCCTTCGAAGTTGAGTTTTTTAAGATAGGCAAATTCACCGCGACCAAAAAGCTGTACTCTCTGATATGCAAACGAATCATAAAAACCCGAAAGCGCAAGTCCGGGCCTGTTGATGTCGGGAACGGTAAGAGCCCTTGAAAGCCCCATGCGCCCGGCAATGCAGTGAAGATTGAGTGAGTTATGTCCCTTAAGATCGAGATCCAGAAGATCAAGAACTGTAATCTTTTTATCAGACATATGACTAGTATACATTTTTTACATACGCGTTGCAACAGGATTTACAAAAGGAATGCATAATGCTACATTCTATTAAAATAGGAAGAGTATATAAAGAAGTCGCCGGAATATCGTCAGTTTTTTTATCTGCGTTGAGGAGTTGGGTTTGGAAATTCATTCTTATTTTATGTCCGGAAAACAGGACGACAAGGCTTTTGAATATTACAAGATGAGAATCAACTTTAATGAAAGCCTCAGAAGCCAGAAATTGTTTGACCTCGAAGTAAACAACGAAAAAAAGGCATTGAAGGACAATTCATCACTTGGATTATACAGCATCAATTCTTCTTACGCTGAAGAAAATTCCAGAAAACTTATAGAACTGAGGCGCAATATGTATATTCAGAATGCAGTTACGCTCGGCGTGCCCAAAGATATTATTGCTGAAATTTTCGGGCTGAATATTCCGGATACAGGAAAAAAAGATGAAAAAACATACGGAATGGTTTGAAAACGAAAACTTCTGGCTGAATTACGGTCCCATTATGTTTGACTCACAACATTGGGCAGAAGCCAGGGGAATTGCCCAGCGGTGTACTGATATAGCAAAACTGGGGCGCGGAGATTCTGTTTTGGACGTATGCTGCGGTCCCGGAAGAATAAGTGTTGAGCTGGCGCTCTGTGGAATGGAAGTTACCGGCGTTGACATAACACAGCCCTTTTTGGACGCTGCGGCTGAAACTGCAGAAGATGAAAATGTTTCACTAAACCTTATCAACGCTGATATGAGGAAATTTTCAAGCAGAAAAAAATTTGATGCTGCAGTCAATATTTATAATTCGTTCGGATACTGCGACAGCGTTTCGGACGATACGCTTATCTTAAAGAAAGTAGCAGCTGCCCTAAAAAAAGGCGGCACTTTTATTCTGGAATGCATAAGCCGTGAAACTGCCGTAAAATATTTTACTGAAGGCGAATGGTTTGAACGTGCAGGAAAGACAGTCCTCACCGAATTCAAGGTAACAGGAGCGTGGGAAGGACTCAGTTCAAAATGGATTCTGATTGATTCTGACGGAAAAAGAATGGAACACGTTTTTGTACAGAGACTTTATTCCGCAGCGGAACTGCGCGACACTATGCTTCACTGCGGCTTTTCAGAAGTGGCGGTTTACGGCGGGTTTGATCTGTCTGCCTACGACCAGAATGCAAAAACCATGGTTATTGTTGCAAAAAAGTAGCTTTGAAAAGAGCATCTCCAAAGGCTTGGAAAACTGAAGTTCTGTGGTTGGCTGCAATTATTCAGAAAGATATTCCGCGGTAGTGCACATCTTCAAATGAAGCGGAGAAAGTCCCGAAAGAATAAGTTCTGTTGCCTTTTCCTTGGGGGCATCCAGTCCGGAAACGGCGTCGGTAAGGTAAACAGTGTAGATTCCCGCGTCAATAAGCGCAAAAACTGTTGAAAGAACGCAGCATTCGGCTACAACACCTGTTATTACAACCCGCTCATGTTTTTTTGCCTCAGACAGCACTTCGGGAACAGACAGCGAAGAATACACTCCTTTTTTGTACAGCGGATATTTTTGTGCATAAGCGACCAGAAGCGGATTAATGAGATTGGCTTCACGGTCTGAATTGACGTCTGCATATTTTATATTGTAATCTGCCCAGACTCCGGCGGCCTTTTCACATGCAATGAATTCTGTAAAAATTACGTCTGCTTTTTGTGAATCAATGATTCTGATTATATTGGAGGCGGCCCCGTCTGTATTTGTGCACTGCCATTTGCCGCCCTTTCTGTAGACATTCTGCATATCCACGACCAGAAGCAGATCTTTTTTTTCTGTTTTGTTCATGCCGTATCTCCCGGAATTACCTGTATTAAAACAAGGGCCGCCCCGGAATAACCGGAACAGCCCTTATTGTTTAATTCAGTTTAGAATGTAAATTGTTTACTATGCTGACAAATGCAGGTTTTTATCAGTACATTCCGCCCATATCACCCATGCCAGGCTGTCCTGCAGGAGCTGGTGCCGGCGGTTCTGGGATGTCTGTAATAGCACATTCTGTTGTAAGAAGCATTCCTGAAACAGATGCAGCATTCTGGAGGGCACAGCGTGTTACCTTTGCAGGGTCAATAATTCCGGCGTCCATCATGTTTACCCATTCCTGGCGGGCTGCATTGAAACCAACGCCCGGTTTTTCGTTCTTTGCCTTGTCTGCAATAACGCTACCGTCAAGACCTGCATTGTCTGCAATCTGGCGGATTGGTTCTTCGAGAGCGCGCTTTACAATTCTGAAACCGACCTTTTCGTCACCGACAAGTCCGGCCTTGTTTTCATCAAGAACTTTGCTTGCTTCAATAAGTGCAAGTCCGCCTCCAGAAACAATTCCTTCTTCGAGGGCTGCGCGTGTTGCGGCAAGAGTATCTTCTACGCGGAACTTCTTTTCTTTCATCTCGGTTTCTGTAATTGCACCGATGTGAATTACGGCAACTCCGCCTGAAAGTTTTGCAAGGCGTTCCTTGAGCTTTTCTTTGTCGTAGTCAGATGTAGACTTTTCTATCTGGCTCTTGATTTCTGCAACGCGGTCTGCAATTGCCTTTTTGTCTCCGGCACCGTCAACGATAATTGTATTGTCCTTGTCGATTTTTACAGACTTTGCATGTCCAAGATCTGCAAGTTCGGTTGTTTCGAGCTTGAGTCCGAGGTCCTTTGTAATTACTTTTCCGCCTGTAAGGATTGCTATATCCTGAAGCATTTCCTTTCTTCTGTCACCGAATCCCGGAGCCTTTACTGCGCAGCACTTGAGTGTTCCGCGGATGCTGTTTACAACCAGTGTAGCGAGAGCTTCACCGTCGAGATCTTCGGCTATAATTACAAGCGGCTTTCCTGTCTGGGCTACTTTCTCAAGAAGAGGAAGCAGGTCTTTCATTGTAGAAATTTTTTCGTCGTGAATAAGAATGTAAGCATCGCTGTAGTCACATTCCATTCTCTCGCGGTCGTTTACGAAATAAGATGAAATGTATCCACGGTCGAACTGCATTCCTTCTACAGTCTTTACTGTTGTGTCCATGTTCTTTGACTCTTCTACAGTAATAACGCCGTCTTTTCCTACCTTTTCGATGGCATCGGCAAGAATTTTACCAATTTCGGGGTCGTTGTTTGCAGAAATAGTTGCAACGTGTGTAATATCATCATTGCCCTTTACGGCGCGTGAATTTTTCTTTACTTCTTCGATTGCAATTGCTGTTGCCTTGTCGATACCGCGTTTGATTTCAATCGGTGTCATTCCGGCAGAAACAGCCTTGAGTCCTTCGCGTACAATAGCATAGGCAAGAACTGTAGCTGTTGTTGTTCCGTCTCCGGCAACATCGTTTGTCTTTGAAGCAACTTCTTTTACGAGCTGTGCGCCCATGTTTTCATACGGATCTTTGAGTTCTACTTCTTTTGCTACAGAAACGCCGTCCTTTGTGATTGTAGGTGCGCCATACTTTTTATCAAGCATTACAAGGCGTCCGCAGGGACCAAGTGTAACTTTAACTGCGCGGGCAATCTGTTCAACACCGCTCAGCATCTTTTTGCGGGCATCTTCATTGTAAATCAACTGTTTAGCCATAATTATTTTACTCCTATTTGCAAAGCCGGAATCAGATATTCTTTTTCACGGCAAATTTTACGTTTATGAATAAAGATATAAAAAAATATCTGAATCGGCAAATTTTTTTTGCTTTTTTTAAGCCAAAATCTAGCGGTCTTCCCTGAAGTAACTCTCACCCAAGGCTGCAGGAGCACGGCTTCCTTTTTTTGAACCGAGGCCCATACAGACAAGAACAATTATTGTTGCAAAGTAAGGTATCATGTCCAGAAGCTGCGGCGAAAGTGCAATAACAGAAGTTCCCACAGTAATGCTCTGGAACTTGAAGGTAAGCCCCTTCAATGCACCGAAGGCCCAGGCTGCCGCAATTGCCTTAAGAGGATTCCACGAACAGAATATTACGAGCGCAATTGAAATCCATCCTGCACCGGCGGTTATATTTTCCTGCCAGCGCGGAACGAACACGAGCGAAAGATATGCACCCGCAAGTCCGCAGACAAAGCCTCCTGCAAGAACATGAATGTATTTATAAAGAGTAACGTTTATTCCCGAAGCATCTGCTGCAGCCGGATTTTCACCGATGGCTCTTACGTTAAGTCCCCAGCGCGTGTACTTGTAATAGAAGAAAAGTACAGCTGCAAGAATTACTGAAAAATAAACATACGGGCTCTGGTCAAAAAGCATAGGTCCAAGAACCGGAATTTCTGAAAGAAGCGGAATCTTTACCGGAGAAAAGGCTTTTGTAATGGAAGACGGAAGAGGCGTGGCTGTAAGTGTTTTACCGAGGTAACTTGAAATTCCTGTTCCAAAAGTGGCAAGAACAAGTCCCGTAACTACCTGGTTTCCGCGGAGTGTAATTGTAATGAAAGCATAGATGAGAGCACCGCAGGTTCCGGCTAAGCCTGCATACAAAACTGCCAGCTGAGGACTGCCGGTAAGAATACCCGCATAGTAACCGAGTGAAGCGCCCATAAGCATCATTCCTTCTGTACCAAGATTGGTATTTCCTGCCTTTTCAAAAAGAATTCCGCCGAGGATTCCAAGAAGAATATGTGTGCCGGTCTGAACAGCAACCTGAAGAAAAAGTCCCAGTGATATAAGAAAAGCCATCAGCATGCCTCCGTGTTTGTGTTTCTTCTGCTGCGGGTAAAGGAAAGTTTGTAGCGTACAAAAAATTCGCTTCCGAGTACAAAGAAAATTATTACGCCCTGAAGAATCTGTGCCATTGAAGCCGGAATCTGCATTGAACTCTGAAGGAAACTGCCGCCCTGCAAAAGCATACTGAACAGGAAGGACACGCCCACCATTACAAGGGGATTAAGTCTGCTGAGCCAGGTTGTAATTACGGCTGTAAATCCGAGTCCGTTTGACATGTTGTCTGTAAGGGAATTTTCTATTGCGCTGGCCTGCATCATTCCGGCAAGTCCGCAAAGACCGCCTGAAATCAATATTGCAAGAAGCATTGTTTTTTTTACGTTTATTCCGGCATATCTTGCTGTATTGGTACTTTCGCCGATTACAGAAACTTCATAACCGAATTTTGTACGCAGCAAAAGTATGAAAAGTAAAACTGCCAGAACAAGTGTTATAATCCAGCCGATGTGGATTCCGCAGACGGAAGGAAGGATTGCATTTGACTCAAAGCGCGCAATTCTTGGAAAGCCGTTGCCGTTGGGGTCGCGCCATGGTCCGTACTGAAGGTAACCTACCCATTTCTGTGCGATGTAATTCATCATGAGTGTAACAAGAGTTTCGCTTGTTCCCCATTTTATTTTTAACAAAGCAGGCACGGTTGCAAAAAGGCCGCCAAAGACAAATCCAAAGACTGCCATAAGAGGAAGAAGTACCGGCGCCGGAAGTTGCGGGAACAGCATAACTGCCCAGGTAGCACCGAATGCACCCATATAAAACTGGCCTTCGGCGCCTATGTTCCAGAATTTCATCTTAAACGCCATTCCGGTTCCCAAAGATAATACCGTAAGCGGAATGGCTTTATTCACAGTTTCGCGGAACCGGTATGCACTTCCGAGAGAGCCGTTTATTATTTTTGAGTATACTTCAAACGGATTCAGTTTCATAAGAGCCATGATAATCATTGAAGCCGCTATTGCAGAAACAACTGCCGCAGTATTTATAAAGACTTTCTTTTTGAATGACAACGCCTGTCTTGCTGATTTTCTTATCATTTTGCGCCCCCGTTCATATCTTTTCCCATCATCATAAGTCCTATGGTTTCTTTTGTAGTAGTTTTGGGATCGACTGTTCCCATGTTTTTTCCGTCATGCAGAACCATGAGTCTGTCACTTATTGCACAAAGCTGGTCTATGTCTTCGGCGATGAGAAGGATTCCTACACCCTTTTTCTTCTGTGCATTGAGCATGGAAATAATATTTTTTGTAGCACCGATGTCCAGTCCGCGGAAAGGATAAGAAACAATCAGAAACTTGGGGTTCATTTCTATTTCGCGTGCAAGAAGAACTTTCTGTATATTTCCGCCCGAAAGCTGTTTTACTACATTGTTTATTGAAGGAGTTGAAATATCGTAGCGGCTTACAATATCAATCGCACTTTTTATTCCGGATTTTCTGTCTACAAAAATTCCCTTTGTTTCGTCATAGGAACGCAGAATTATGTTGTCGGTAACATCCATTCCAGCAACAAGTCCCATACCCAGTCTGTCTTCGGGAACAAAACTCATTCTAATTCCGAGTTTTTTTATTTCAAGCGGTGTTTTTTCAAGAAGCTCAGAATTTTCAAACATCGCGGAACCTGCGGCTTTTGTTATTCCGGTAAGGACTTCGCACAATTCCTTCTGACCTGAACCGACAATTCCTGCAACACCGAGCATTTCGCCCGCGTAAAGGTCAAAGGAAAGGCTGTCCAGTTTTTTTGCACCGCTCTTGTCTTCGCATGTAATATTTTTTACCGAAAGAAGCGGGGTTTCTCCATGCGGAACTTTTACGTACTCGTACTCAAGGTTGAGCTTGCCGCCGATCATCATTCCGGCTACTTCTTCTTCTGAAGATTCGGCTGTATTTACGATACCTGCAAGTTTTCCTTTTCTTAAAATTGCAACGCGGTCACTGATTTCCATTACTTCATTCAGCTTGTGGGTAATTATTATGACCGAACAGCCTTCACTTTTCATTCTGCGCAGGGTTTCAAAAAGTTTTTCTGTTTCCTGGGGCGTAAGGACTGCAGTCGGCTCGTCAAGAATAAGAATGCGCGCTCCCTGATAGAGCATTTTTATGATTTCTACAGTCTGCTTTTCACTGACTGCCATGGAATGAACTTTTTTGTCCAAATCTACGGAAAAGCCGAACTGACCGCAGAGTTTTTCTATTTTTGCGCGGATTTTTGTTCTTTTTATAAAAAATCCTGCCTTGCGTTCACCAAGCGTTATGTTTTCAAGAGCGGACATAACTTCTACAAGCTTGAAGTGCTGGTGAACCATTCCGATTCCGGCAGAGATGGCTTCCTGCGGGGATGCAAACAGCATTTGCTTACCGTCAATGATTATTGAACCGGACTCTGGCGCGTATATTCCGGCCAGCATGTTTACAAATGTGCTTTTTCCACTGCCGTTTTCACCTAAAAGAGCAAGAATTTCGCCCTTTTTTACGCTGAGTGAAATGTTCTGATTGGAACGGACTGTTCCGAACGATTTTGTCAGATTTAAGACTTCGACTGCGTTTTCCATTGCGCTATATTACTGTAATTAAAAAAAAATGTCAGTTATGTTTGCCATTATGTTTGCGTTTATTCAATAAAAAAGCCCCGGTCCGGATATTCTTACCCGCAACCGGAGCTTTATTTAGATTTATCTGTTAATTAAACAAATCAGCGGAAAATCAGTTGGAAGGAATTGTTCCGTTTACGCCCTTAACGAACCATCCCATGTTCCAGATTTCGTCGTCTGTCATGACTGTTCCGGCGGGAACTTTTTCTGCACCGCTCTGGTCAAAGATTGGTCCTTCAAAAATCTTGAGGCTGCCGTCTTCGATAGACTTTCTGGCGGCATCGATTTTTTCCTGTGTTCCTTCTGCACAGAGTGCTGAAAGAGGAGCAAGGTCTACCATTCCGGAAGAAAGGCCTTCCCAGTAAGCGCGGCTTGTCCAGGTTCCGTCAAGAACTTTCTGTACATCGTCTGTAATAAAAGTTGCCCAGTTGAATACAGGAGCTGTAAGATATGCCTTTGGAGCGGCGTTCGGTGTTGCAACGTTGTATCCGATACAGAATGCGCCCTTTTCTTCGGCAGCAATCTGCGGTGCTGTTGTATCCTGGTGCTGTTCGATTACGTCGCATCCCTTGTTAAGGAGCTCGAGTGCAGCCTGCTTTTCTACTGTCGGGTCATACCAAGTATTTGTCCAGATAACTTCTACTGACGCAGCAGGATTTACTGACTGAACGCCGCGTGCAAAACCGTTGATTCCGCGGATACATTCAGGGATTGGGAATGCTGCTACGTATCCGATCTTGTTTGACTTTGTCTTGAGACCGGCGGTAATTCCTGCAAGGTAGCGTGCTTCGTACATTCTTCCGAAGTAAGTGGAAACATTGTCTGCACGCTTGTAGCCTGAACAGTGTCCGAACTTAACATTGGGGAATTCTGCGGCAACCTTGATTGTCCAGTCCATAAAGCCGAAGCTTGTTGTGTAGATTACATTGCATCCCTGATCAATAAGATCGCGGATAACTTTCTCGCAGTCTGCATTCTCGGGAACATTCTCGACATACATTGTTTTAATTCCCTGAGCTTCGAGGGCAAGACGTCCCTTGTCCTGTGCTGTAGTGTAACCTTCGTCGTGAATAGATCCGATGTAAACAAATCCGACCTTAAGGTTGTCCTTTGTAATTTTTGCATCCTGAACATTCTTTTTTGAACATCCGGCAAGTGCAAAAACCGCTGCCATAACTGCCAGTGCAATTTTTTTCATATTTTACTCCTATAAAAATATTTGAAGACTGTTTCAACAGTCGAAAATGTTTTTATTGCGTTTTGCAACGCAGTGAAAAACGCAGTTCAATAAGGAAGTTTGCATCGCAAACTTTGAGTTAAAAAAGCCGGCGACAAACGACGGATTTTTTATACTCACTCTTACTATAAAAATATTTGAAGACTGTTTCATTACTTTACGCACGGAACTGAATTTTTCCGTCGTCAGTCATTTTATCTACGATTGCAAGGCTTTCCACACGGAAACCCTTTTCGCGGAGTTCTTTTCCGCCGTTCTGGAAACCTTTTTCTATGGCAATACAAATTCCCTGGACTTTTGCGCCTGCATCGCCAACTATTTTGATAAGCCCGTTAAGAGCCGCTCCGTTTGCAAGAAAGTCATCTACAAGAAGAATTTTGTCGCAGGAACTTATGTATTTTTTTGAAACAACGACCGTATATTCCTGATTGTGTGTAAATGACCATACTTTTGCCGAATACACGTCTTCGTTAACATTGCTGGATTTGTGTTTTTTTGCAAAGACAAGCGGCACCCCGAACTTCTGCGCAACTGAATATGCTACGGCAATTCCGCTTGATTCTATTGTAAGGATTTTTGTAACAGGTGTATCTTTGTAAAGCCTGGCAAATTCTTCGCCCATCTGATCCATAAGCTTTACATCTATCTGGTGATTTAGAAAATTGCTGACCTTGAGGATATTTCCCGGTAAAACTTCTGCGTCTTCTCTAATTCGGTTTTCAAGTAATTCCATAGCCTATAGTATAAAAAAAATGTAAAAAGTTCAATAAAAAAAATAACAAAGACAGGCTCAAAAAATTGCAATTTTCAGAGTCTCCCAGTATTTTTGAGCCGGATATTGCCGATTTTTACAAACATAATGCGCACGATTAAATAAACTATGATATAATCAAAAACTGTTACAAAACTAAACGGTATAAACCGGAGGATAATATGGAAAACACCGATGCCATTACGGCTTTAAAACAGGTAAGAACCTATTGCTCGGCAGAAGCACTGGATGCACTGGACTACGCAATCGAAGTTCTTGAAAAGCTTGAAAGAGACGGAATAAAATCTCCTTTGAGTACAGATTTCTGCAGCAAAAAAAATCAAAACTAAAAGGAAAAAAATATGGCTGGAACATTTTGGTCTCTTGTGCCTGCAATCGTAGCAATTGCACTGGCTTTAATTACAAAGGAAGTTTATTCTTCACTTTTTATCGGAATCGTCATTGGCGGAATATTTTTTGCAATAGACGCGTCGGCCGGCTTCCCCGGATTCTTTAACCACATATTCAACGATGGAATGATAAAGCAGCTTTCTGACAGCAGTAACGTAGGTATTCTTCTGTTCCTGGTTCTTTTGGGAACTCTTGTTGCCCTTATGAACAAGGCCGGCGGTTCGGCAGCGTTTGGTGAGTGGACAAAAAAGCATTTCAAGTCAAAGGTTGGCGCTCAAATTGCAACAATTCTTCTTGGTATTCTTATTTTTATTGACGACTACTTTAACTGCCTTACAGTCGGTTCTGTCATGAAACCTGTTACCGACAAATATGGTGTTTCACGTTCAAAACTTTCATACCTTATTGACGCAACAGCCGCTCCTGTCTGTATTATTGCTCCGATAAGTTCCTGGGCAGCCGCAGTTTCGGGATTTGTTTCTGAAGGTGAAAACGGCATTGCGCTCTTCTGCAAGGCAATTCCATTCAACTTTTATGCACTCTTTACCATTATAATGATGTTTGCTATGGTTGCAATGAAGTTTGAATTCGGTCCTATGGCAAAATATGAACTCGGCGAAAAAACAGACAAACCTGCAGAAGATGAAGATGCCGGCGAAGATACAGTTGCAAAAAAAGGAAAAGTCATTGATCTTATTCTTCCTATCGTTTCGCTGATTATTTTCTGCGTAGCCGGAATGCTTTATACAGGCGGTTTCTTTACAAAACTTTCTGACGGGAATGCAAACCCGACTTACCTGAATTTCGTTGAGGCATTTGCAGGAAGTGTTGCTTCTGTTGGTCTTGTGCTGGGATCTTTTGCCGCGCTGATTATTACGGTTGCTTTCTATATAATTCGCCGCGTTCTTCCTTTCAAGAACTGCATGCGATGTATTCCAGACGGATTCAAGGCTATGGTTCCGGCTATTCTGATTCTTTCACTAGCATGGACACTTAAAGCTATGACGGATAGTCTTAATGCCGCGGAATATGTTGCCGGTGTTGTTAACGGAAGTGCTGCCGACCTTCAGAAGCTGCTACCCGCAATTATTTTTGTTATTGCCTGCGGTCTTGCTTTTGCAACAGGAACTTCGTGGGGAACTTTCGGAATTCTTATTCCAATCTGCATTGCGATTTTCCCTGAAGGAGTACCGCTCAGAATTATTTCTATTTCTGCATGTATGGCAGGAGCTGTTTGCGGTGACCACATTTCGCCGATTTCTGACACAACAATTATGGCAAGTGCCGGAGCAAACTGTGACCACGTAACGCATGTTTCGACACAGCTTCCTTATGCTTTGTCTGTAGCTGCAGTTTCGTTTGTGACATATATTGTTGCAGGATTCACACAGACTCTGGGAACCATAGCAAGCGCTTTGATTTCTTGGGCATTCGGTGTAATAGTTCTTTTTGCCTTCCTTATTTTCATGAAGAAACGTGCTGTAAAAGCATAAAAGAAAATATTTATAGTTCCGAAGTAACCGTTACTTCGGAACTATAATAGTCACATCGTTTTCGACTTGCGTGTACTCCCTGCGCAATTTTGTTCATATATTTCAATTATTCTACAGTACATTTTTTTTAAGAAAAAACTCACTTGCTTTAACATTTGTATTTTTTATATACTGGTATTATGCACGAGCTTACAAGTCATTATGTTCAAACTTTAATTCAAAACGAACCGGCATTCTGTCTTTTGCGCTCAAAATCGGCTCACCTTGTAATTTCTTTTTTGTATGAAAATTTCCGTAAAACACAAAAAGCGTCGATTGTAACGGACGAACTGTCTTCTTTGTTTGCAGTTTTTTTGCAGGAACATCTGAACGAAGAAATTGAACTTGCAGACGATGTTAACGGTGCAGAAAATTCAAAAAGCGATATTACGGAACTTCAAAAAATATATGACATTCAAACTCGTGCAGCCCGCTACATTCGTTCCTGGTACAGCGAAGAAAAACAATTCTTGCGGCAGTATTATAATGAGCGCCGTATTTCTGTTGTTGAACTTAATCCTTCGCTCGAGCGGCTTTTTAACTTTTTGGAAAAAATTGCGCAGTCTGCTGACAATTCCTTTGTTGGAACTGAATCACGTTTTCAGACAATTCTTTTTCAGTTGCGTGATTTGAACACTCATATCAATACTTCACCTGAAACTCGTATAAAAGAACTTCGCGAAGAAAAGCGCAGAATCGATGAAGAAATCAAAAAAATTGAACAGACAGGCCGCGTCGAAACTTATACAAAAGTTCAGATTAATGAACGCCTTGAAGATATAAGCCGCAATTCGCGAGAACTTATAAGCGAGTTTCGTCAGGTAGAAGAAAACTTCCGCAGGATTCTGCACGGCATTTATAAACAGCAAAGTGAAAATACTTCGACACGCGGAACAATTTTGGGCTACACACTCGACACTGATAAAAAACTCCGCGAGTCTCCGCAAGGTCAGTCATTTGCAGCATTCTGGTCTTTTATTTCGCAGGACAGCAACAACGAAATAAATTCTATGGCACGCAATATTGCTTTTCGAAGTGAAGTAAATTCTTCCAACTACGATTTTATTCTTGGCCTTAAAAATCTTTTGTATAATTCGGGTCACAGAATAATTGAACAGAATAGAAGCCTTGCAGACAGACTGAATATGGTTTTGCAGCAACGACAGATGACTGATCAGGCGCAAATTGCAAACCTGACTGCCGAAATTAAAAAGCTGATGCACAAATTTCAGGACAAAGTTGAACAGCAAAAAATTGATTCAGAAACTGTGCAACAACAAATCGAAAATAATTTTTTGAGTGTCGAAACAAAACCAGAAATATTTTTTCCTCAAGGGTACAAAGTTCAGCTTCCTAAAAAAATTGAATCCTTTGAGGAAATTATTCTGGAAGAACAGACTTTTGATCCGCGAAATTTTTCTGAACTGTTCAATCAGTTTTACATTGACGAAAAACAGCTTTTAAAACGGCTTTCTGCATTCCGTGAAAAAACAAATAAAATGCAGTTTACACTTGCAGAATTGCTGGAAGATTCACCTTTGGAAAAAGGACTTGCAGAACTTGTTGCTTGGTACGGACTTGCAGTCAAACAAAACGAAATGACAATTACAGACGATGCAGTTGATTTGATTCAATTTACAAAAGATGATGTCGTTTTTAAAATTAAAGTACCGCGGATTATCATAGGATAATTATAGTTTATAATAGAAGAAAAGAATAAGGAAAATAAAATGGAAAAGATTCAGCCGTGGGCAACTGTCTGCATAAAACTTTTACAGGGACCAATATACAGGAATAATAACAACGATCCGCTTTGGACACTTTTGGACACGTGGCAGTCAGACATTCAACGGTATTTTGCGGTTATCGGTCTTAAAGTTGTTGTTGACAATTCTGACGGTTATGCATTTTTGTCGCAGCTTGATTCAACTGATAAAGAAAATAATTCCAGCAATGAAGAAACTGATTATTCAACTCTTCCAAAATTAATAAAGGAATATCCGCTAAGTCCCAATCTTTCTCTTTTGTGCGTAATTCTACGGGAAGCACTTGACCAGTTTGACGCATCAGAAAATCAGTCTGTAGCACTTGTAATGAAACAGAGTGAAATTAAAGACAGACTTTCTTCTTTTATTCCGGAGACGAGCGACCAGAGCAAAGTGCAGGCAAAACTTGACAGCTACTTAACGCGTCTTTGCGAACTTACATTTTTGCGTGAACTAACAGAAGAACAAACGCAAACTTTCCCTGGTGAAATAAAAGACAGAACTTTTGAAGTACGAAGAATTATACGTTCAAAAATCAATGCAGAATTTATGGAAGAATTCAAAAATAAATTACAGGAATTAACAAAGGACGAGGCGGAATAAAATGGATCTTTTTAATGACGATACGACTTGCGGTTATCATCTTGATTTTTTTCAACTTTATAATTGGGGCTTGTTCAATAAAAATATTTATACGGTAGAAGCACACAATAAGTCAACACTTTTAACAGGAGAAAACGGTTCAGGTAAAACGACCTTGGTTGACGGACTTTTATCGCTTCTTGTTCCGCCGCAAATCAGGTTTTATAATCAGTCTTCGGGCTCTGAACACAAAAAAGACAGAAACGAAGAAAGTTATGTTCTGGGTGCATTCGGCAACACGCAAAGCGGCGACAGTCTTGCTGCCAAAACGCAGTATCTTCGCACGCGTGAAAATGCAGTTTCGATTTTGAACGCAAGTTTTTATGACGCATCTTCTGATTCTTATCTGACACTTTTGCAGGTACGCTATTTTTCGGGAACAGAATTGCAGCGCGTTTTTGCACTTACAAAACAAAGCCTTCGCATTGAAGAACTTACTTCATTCTTAAAAGAAAACAATGCAATGATTGACAGAAGCGGCCGCTGGAAAAAAATTCTTTCTTCAAAGTTTGGGACAGTTTTCTTTGATTCGTTCAATAAATATTCAGATGCGTTTTCACAGATTTTTCATTTGCGTTCTGATAAAGCATTAAAACTTTTTAACCAGATTGTCGGTTTAAAAGTTCTAGGAAATCTTACAGAATTTATTCGCTCAAATATGATTGATTCTCTTGATGCAGCTCTCGAATTTGAAAAACTTCAGAATAACTATACAAAACTTTTGCAGTGCGATAAAGAAATCAGAAAAACAAAAAGGCAGATTGAACTTTTAGAACCAGTTCTTGCAACCGGAAAAAACTGGAAAGATGCTGTAAACGAAAAAGCGCGTCTTGAGTTTTTACTTGATGCCGTTGCACCTTTTAAAGCTGAAAATGCAGACAAACTTTTAAAACAAAATATTGATGAATTAAAATCACAACTTTTACAAGTAGAAGAAAATTTACTGAATAAAAAAAGAGAAATCGAAAATCTTTCAAACCAGATTGACAGCATAAAAACTTCACTTGCACAAAATGAAATTTCCCAGCGAATCCGCGAAATCGACAATTCAGTAAAACAACTCGAAGAAGACAAAGCACGAGTAAAAGCAACAGCAGAAAATTTTGAGCAAAGAGTAATTTCTGCAAGTCTTGAAATTCCACGGACAGAAATTCAGTTTACAAAATTAATTGCTTCTGTTCCGTCGCTAATAGAAAAAGCAAATCAAACTAAAATGCAGCTTGACGAAAACAAAACTCAACATGCAGTAAAACTTCAAAATCTGGGAGTACAAAAAAATGATACTCTTTCAGAACTTGAATCTCTTGGAAACCGCAATTCAAATATTCCGGCAGAAAATATCAGAATACGTTCAAAAATCTGCAGTGCATTAAAAATTGCCGAAAGCGACTTGCCTTTTGCAGGCGAACTTATAGAAGTAAAACCTTCTGAATCAGAATGGAATTATGCAATCGAAAAGCTTCTTCATAATTTTGCACTCGATTTGCTTGTAACAGACGAAAACTACAAACGCGTAACTCAGTTTGTTAAAGAAAACGATGTCGGAGGCAGGCTTGTTTACTTAAAGACAGAAAATTCTGCACTTGAAAATAATTTTACAACTCCAGAAACAGACACCGTTCCCGGCAAACTTAATGTAAAACAAAATCATGCATTAACACACTGGCTTGAAAATTATCTTGAAGAACATTTTAACTTTCGCTGCACAGAAGACATTGCAATTTTTTCGCGTGCAGAATGTGCAATTACAAAAAGCGGCTTGATTAAAAGCGGAATAAAACATGAAAAAGACGACCGTAAAAAAGACGGAACAAATGCGCGCCGATTTATTCAGGTTTTAGGATGGGACAACAGCCAGAAACGCCGTGAGTTGAGTTCTCAACTTGATGAAATAAGTGCAGAGATTGAAACCGAAAAATCAGAAATGCAAAAAATCATTTCAAAAATTAAAGCACAGGAAACAAAGCTTAGTTCATTTGGCCGAATTTTAGAATACAAATTCTGGAATCAGATTGATTTTTCAGGAATTACAAAACAGATTGACGGACTTAGCGACGAGCGAAAAAAACTTGCTGCAAACAAAGACATAAAAGAATTGCAGATGCAGCTTGATTCAAAACAAAACCAGAAAGAAAGAATAGAAACAGAACGTGGAGAATTGAATAAAAAATTCGGCTCTCTGCAAAATCAGTTGGAACAACTTCAGAAAAAATTTGAAGAAAACAAAGTTGCGCTCGACACATTTAATTCAAATGAAGATTTTAAAAACAAAAGCGAAGAGGGAATTGCAAAACTTCAAAAAGAATATCCTCGTCTTACAAATCCAAAAACGCTCGAAGAACTTGAACACAACGTTCAGACAATGCAGACAGAACTTCGCGGAAAATCAAATACGGCAACAAAAACAATCAACGGATACGAAACAAATCTTGTACGAGCAATGGAAACTGTCCGAAATCCGTCTTCAAAATATAAAGAAGAATTCGGAGACTGGAGTGCAGAATTTATGTCGCTTAATTCCGGTCACGAATATCTTGGCGATTACGAAGCCTTTGCAGAAAAATTAAAAAAAGACGGCCTTCCAAAATATCAAAAGCAATTCCACGAGTATCTGCATGATACAGTCAAAAACGACATCATCGACTTTAATCAGTTTATCATCAACGGAACAGAAGAAGTTGAAGAAGCAGTCCGCAATTTGAATATAAGCTTAAAACAAATTTCATATTCAAAAAATCCGGACACATATCTTCAACTTGTGATAAAAAGAAATTCAGACAGACGAATCGAAGAATTCAAATCTCAGTTAAAAGCAGCAATTCCTGATGCGGTGCGAATTCAAAGCAACGATGAAGTTTACGAAGAGCAATTGTTTTTGCAGATAAAAAGATTTTTGAATTCATTAAAAGAAAATCAGAAAACGCATGACTTTGTTCTTGATATACGAAACTGGTATACATTTGCCGCAACAGAAAATTTTGCAGAAGACAATGAACAAAAACAATTCTACAATGACAGTGCATCTTTAAGTGGCGGTGAAAAAGCAAAACTTACATACACAATTCTTGCAAGTGCGATTGCATATCAGTTCGGCGACGGAAACGAAAACGGAACTTCATTCAGGTTTGCAATTATTGACGAAGCATTCAGCAAGTCCGACTCTACAAACTCAGAATATGCAATGAAACTTTTTAAGCAATTGAATTTGCAGACAATGGTTGTAACGCCTTTGGATAAAATCAATATTGTAGAAGATTATATTTCGTCTGTTCACATGACAGAAAATAAAAATACAGACGACTCAAGGCTTTTGAGTATGACAATCGAAAAATACCGCGCAGAAAAGGAAAACACAAATTGATAACTCCTGAAGAAATTTATAAAAAAGCAGTTTATCAGTTTTCATCTTTTCTTGACTGGAAAGCTGAACAGATTTTAAAAACTGCATACTCAGAAAATAACGCAGATATTCATAATGAATTTTTTCCGCTCGTAATAAAAGGCTCCAAAGGTTCCGCATCAAAAGATCTTGTTTCAAGAATGAATGAAGTTTTGCCTTTAATTGCAGAAAGCAAACAGAAAAATAAAAAGCACATGGGCTATGCTCTTAATTTTGAACAGATTAACACACGCACAAATGGGATACAAACTGTTATCAAAGACATTTTTTTTGAAACAGAAAGTAACTTTTTGTATTTTACAAAAAAAGAAAACGCAACGCAAAATTTTGTCAGTGCAATAAAAATTTTGAATTCCGAATTGCAGTTAGAAAAGCAGCAAAATTCTACGGTAAAAATAAATTTTAATTCAGAGTGGATTCATTCGCATCACAGTGATTTATGCGACTCACATTCCGATGAAACAAATTTCTGGCATTCAGTTTGTCTTTGTGTAAATTATCTTTTTCGAAATACATCAAGCAACTTGTATTTAAGACAGCTGCCTGTAAAAGTTCACACAAAATTTATAGAAAACAACAAGGCACTTATTCAAAGTTTGCTCGTTGTTTCAGAGTCTGATGTTTCTAAGTCAATTGAAGAAAACAAAAAAACTTCTTTTGAAAGCAAATACGGAATAAAAGAAAAACCTGTGCTTGTAAGATTTCGTTCGCTGGACAAAAAAATTTTATTGAATGTAAATGACTTACAAGTCAGTGAAATGATCTTACCGCTTTGTGATTTTGAGTCCTTCGATAAATCAGATTTATTCAGCAAAATCAAACGCATATTCATAATAGAAAACGAAATGGTTTATTTGTCATTTCCAGAAGTCGCAGATTCAATTTGCATTTGGGGACACGGCTTTACAGCGACAGTTTTTAAAAGCTGCAGCTGGTTTAACAAAAAAGAAAGTTTTTATTTTGGCGATTTAGACGAACACGGATTTTTGATTTTAAGCGACTTCAGAAAATATTTTCCTTCGACAAAATCGTTTTGCATGAACAGCCAAGCTTTAAAAACATTTGATTCATTCCGTTCAAAAGGAAAATCACTTTCAGGCAATTTTATTCCACAAAATCTTACAGAAGAAGAAAAACTCGTTTTTACAGAACTGCATAATTCTGCATCAAACAATCGTGACCGACTTGAACAGGAGCATATTTCAAACGATTATATTGAAGACGCACTTTGGGATGTGGAATAAAGTTAGAGGTGAGAGGTAGTACTTCTTACCTTTCACTAATTCCGCCTGCTGTACGGTGGCAGATATATTACAAAGAATCAATTTCAACAAAAACAGATAACTTTTATATTGAAAAACCTTATCAGTTTGTGTAATATTTTTCAATAAATTATATCGGAGTAAAAATGTAAATCCAACGGAAAAGATATTTAGACCAACTTATCAGCAAAAAAGACAACGCACATGTAAAAGTCGTTACCGGACTTCGCAGATGCGGCAAGACTTTTCTTTTAAAAGAATTGTATGCACAGTGGCTTGAATCAAATGGTGTTTCAAAAGAAAATATTATTTATCTTGCGCTTGATAAGAATGAAAATGCAAAATTCCGCAATCCCCTTATTCTTGATGAGTATTTGAAAAACATAATCAAAAAAAACAAATTACCTCAAAAACTTGTTTGCCAAAACCTATGAAGACGATATAGTTACACGTTACAAAATTGCAAATAAAGATGACTTAGGCAGAATACTGGATTTTCTTGCATCTTCTACAGGCTCACTCATTAATCCTACAAATATTTCAAATCAGTTTGGAAATAATCCTAAAACTTCTGTTTCACGAAATACAGTGGTTTCTTATATTGAAGATATCAAGAATTCATTTTTGATAGAACAAGCTTCCCGCTTTGATATACGCGGAAAAGAATATGTTTCAGGACAATCAAAGTATTATTTTGCAGATCGAGGACTTAGAAATGCCCGTATGAATTTTAGACAATTTGATTTACCGCACCGTCTTGAAAACTGCGTTTTTAATGAACTAAAAGCACGTGGTTACAGTGTAGATGTAGGTCGTGTTCAGATAAGAAAGAAAAACTCAAATGGAGACTATGTAATTTCTTATCTTAAATCAGATTTTGTAATCAACGATTCTGATAAACGCATGTATATACAGATTGCAGAAGGACTTGATGAACCCGGGAAAAAAGAACAGGAGATGTAAATCTTTGCTTCACATCAGGGACGGTTTTCCAAAAATGATTCTGGTAAACCAAAATATTCCTAAATATCACACCGAAGACGGAATCATAATAATGTCCATTCAGGATTTTTTGCTGGATACATCGAGATCTTCAACTTTCTGATTTTTTCTTACTCCACCCAATAAGTGTAAAGCCAGACCATCAGATCCGCTTCCAGATTCTGTCCGAGGGAATAAAAATAAACAGGTAGACTGGAAGAATTTTTGCGCGCCGTATTTCGTCCACACTAAAGCAGATTATTTTTTTGAAATATCAAGCAACAGTTCTTTTTGAAAAATGCCTTCAAAAAAAAGTATCAAAAGTAATGACGGAAAAATCTTCAACGAGGTCTTCTTTTATCCGCCACTTCATAAAACTGTCTTCGCCACTGATGATTGTTCCTGCAACGCTTAAGGCAAAATCACTTAAAACACAAATACAGTTATAACTCAAACATTGATCCGCTTGACCGATTATTGATTTCACAAACGATAGAAAATGACATGCAAACGATAACTTGTGATTCAAAAATTCCTCTTTACAAAGAAGTGAAAAAGTCTGGTAAAAGATTCGGTATATCTAAGTTTTCATGCGGATAAAACCGCACTTGAAAACGCACCACCGCGCAATTGACTACACAGATAAAGACTTTTTCAGTAGATATTTTTACTTTCTTCAGTTACTACTTTCACCAGCAATTTCCGCATTTCATCTCCCTTTTTTTGGTAGTTACGCATCAGGTAGTTTGTGTCTAGAGTAACAACATGGACATAGTGATAATTCTTGGAATTGTCTTTCCATTCGGATATTGCATAACCTTTATAGTCAAAAAGTTTTGAACCATTGTTTGCCGGAATAATAAAGACATTGAAAATTTTATCCGGTTGAAAACGAAATTTATTTGAACGAACGTACAGATTATTGTTGTCGATTGAATTATCAATAAATTCTGCATAAGTGATTTGCTTTTGAATAGAGTCGGAGCCTGGAATCGAACCATTTACAGACTCTTCTCTATTTTCATCGTCTTCAGTTTCAAGTGCAGAATATGAATAATATTTTGAATCTAAGATAAAACACATGCCGTTCTGTATCATGATCGTATCAGGGCGCAGGGGAGACTGCCGTCTAATTTTGAATGACCACTTTGTATGCGGGTAAAAATATTTTTCTTTCTGAGTCTGAGTAATTGTCGAAAATAGTTTATCAACCATATCTTCCCAGACAGTCTGAAAACTTTCGGTTCCATATGAGGCGGTATTCATTACACCATCTGCAGAATAATTGTCAATAAACTCATACAATGCGGAAAAAAGTTCAAGATTTTGTTCCAAATGAGTGCTATCTATTTTATCCTGTAAAATGGTTAAGAAAGTTTTTTTATTTTTGGAAATCTCTATTTCTGTAAGTTGTCCCTTTTCGGGCAGAAAAGATGTGTACAAAAAGCCTAACAACTCAAAGCATTTGTAAACGCAGTATTTATGAATTTCTGTAATGAGTAGATTTTCTTGAATGCGATTCTTTCGAATTACAAAACCAAGATATGCAATTCCTTTATTGGAAAGTGAAGGATTAACATCTTTGATTGTCCTGTTCCAACAGATTTTTCCACTTTGACCGTTTGTATAAAGAATTTCTTTTTCTGTATAGTACATTTCTTTATCCAAATAGTTTTCTATTATGTAAATCATTGAACTCAAAGGCAAATCTGAAGATAACTTTCGATTGTTAAAGCGGAATATTCTGTCTCCATCCTTAAGTTTGCGGCAACTGTTGATTATTGCAATAAAATTCAGAATATCTTTGCGTTGATCCATGGTCAAAGAATCTAGGATGATTTCCTTGTCTAATATTTTGTAACCCATAGGAAAAGTGATGAACTTTTCTTCATTAAGAATTCTTATACCTACAAATTCAGTTCCTGACTGTGCGTTTTTTATGCTGATTTTATTACACAGAGTAGTTAAGTCTGACATTTACTTTTCCTATTCTGTTTTAAACTTTGCTACAAGTTCATCTTTAAAACAGTTTTCAAAAGCTTTGTCACCTTTAAAAGAAGTAAGTAAAGCACCGAAAGTACCTAAATTTTCCTTGAACAAAGGACTTTTATCACGCTTAAAAATGTCATTCCAAAGATATTTCAGAACTTTATTTGAAAAGTCATCTTCGGAAATTGTTCCTGAATTCTTTTCAATATCTCCTTCAACCTGAACAAAGAAAAGTCCCAATTGTTTATCTTCAGCATTTGAAAATGAATTTTCAGGATCCGCAATTATATCGTTAACAATTTCTCTAAACACTCCCCATTTTACACCAGTTGTTCCTATTTTAGATTCATATTGATTTTTAATTGCACCTTTAAATGTTGTAGTATCAGTAGTGTCTACCTTATTAGGGATATATTCCATTTGCCAGCGTCGTTGAAAAGCGTTGTCCAATGTGAATACATTCTGGTCACTTATGTTCATTGTTGCAAGAATGGAAAGATTTGGAGGAAGACGAATAGGTCTGTCCAATATCCATTTATCACCACCAACTTCAACAGCATCGGGTACAGTTTTATCATTATAATAATCATCCTTGCTCATAATGAAAGAAGCAATATCAGGATTATTAATTTCATATTTACTGAATCCGTCTTTTTCTCGATCAAGAAGCTGGAAAAGCTCACCAAAAATAGCGGCAGCATTTCCGCGGTTAATTTCTTCTATTACAAAAAAGAATTTTTCATCATGATGCTGATATGCATGCTTTAATATTCTCGTAAAAGGACCGGCCTTAAAGCGATAATCAATACCGTCCTCAACATAAGGCATAATCTGCCCCAAAAAATCAGAATTTGTGTAGTCCGGATGCAAAACAACACGGATAACATGGGAATCATATTCTTCCTTTTTTTTATAAATTTCATGAATCTTTTTATCGACAAAGAAACTTTTCCCGCTTCCGGGAACACCATAGTATATAATTTGTTCATGGGAATTCACGAAATGTTTGTTATTGCTTCTATTTGTATTGCCTACTTCGTCGTCAATTATTTTTCCGTCCTCAATTCCCATTGCTACACTTACATTGTAAATATTTTTATCTACACTCATAGTTTCTTACTCCTTTTTATTCTTTGTAAAAAATCCCAAATGATTTTTCATAAATTTTGTCGTATATATCACGCTTTCCAGACATAAAATCAAAAATTTTTCCATAGGATGTCGAGGAATAAAATTTGCATACAATTTTTAAGAAGGCTTCCCAGGTCTTATCCTGAAGAGCCGAAATAACTAAAATACAAAGAGAAATGTTAATATCTTCGCAAAATGATCTGACTGAATATGCTCCACTGCTTACAAATTTATGAGCAAGGCAATCTTTTGATTTTTTATCTTCAGAACATTGAATTAAGTATTTTTTCAATTCATTTTTTTCAGTCTCATCAGAATCAATAAATAATTTAATGAACTTACTTTCAGTATAAAAACTAATAAGCCAGAAGATATCTTCATTAAATAATTCAGTCTTTGTTTCAACCTGGCATTTTTTACTAAGCATTTGAATTAGTTCTATTCTTTTCAGTCCAAAATTTGACAAAGATTCTGCTAAACCTAAGACAGATTTGATAAGATCAAAGTTCCTTTTCTCTGTTTTATAATCAATAATAAGCATAAGATTCAGAATCCATTTTTCACGTTCTGTAAGTTTTGTTTCATCGTAGATTCTTAAGGCTTCCTTTCCTTTTTCAGTGATAAAATATCTGCCATCTGTAATGGTGATGAAACCTGCATTTTTAAGATTTACAACTCTGTGTTTATCTTCTTCTTGTCCACTATTCATTGTTCCCCATTCAGATCTTTTTAAGCCATCTTTTGTTCGGAACCTATTTAACTGCTCAAGAAAAGCGGAAAGAGTCCTAAAATTAGTATTTATAAAACTAAATAATTTTCCGTGATAATTTTCACCTGTACTTTGAAAGTTTTTATACCATACAGGATTTTTTTGATGTTCAAGATAATATTCCAAAACTGTCATTTTCCCACCTCACAGATATAGAGATATTCTTTATGCCCCTGAAGTTCTGTTTTACCGGAATTGAAAGCTTTATAATTGAGTTCTTCGACAGACAGTTTTCCTTTGGCTTCCAAAGTTTTAATAATATAGTCAGAGGAAATTGTATTTACAGAAGAAATGCTTCCTGCTTTATAAGTATTGTTGTATGAAACAATGATTAATTTGCATTTAAGGTTCTCAATTAAATCTGAAAACAGGGACGGTGCTTTGTTTCTGCAATAATCGCTTTTGAGTTCATTTCTTTTGAACTTCATGGAATTGCCTTCAAACTCCGTAGGCTTATTCCATCTGGCAAGATTTTCAAGAACATGGTAAAAATTTACATACTGTCTTGCATTGTAAGGCGGATCTATATAGGCAATTTCAGTTTTTATGCTCCTTACAAGCTGGTTTGCATCCATGTTGAAAATTTGTGAAGGATATTTGTAATCAATAATTTCAAAAGAATTAAGTCCAATACCTTTTTCAACAGGTTCTTTTTTTAAGAAAGACTCAAAATGACCGACAGTATTTGCTATTTTATCTGTTGCATAAAGAAGACTTGAAATAAAGTAGAAATATTCTCTTTCCGTCAATTCTTTTTTATTTTCTTCAATCAAGTCACGGATGTATCCTATTTTCTTTGCATCATTTTCTGCAAAATATTTTCCACCATAAATTTTAGAAAAATAATTTTCCTCAAGGTTTGTAGAGTCTATTGAATTATACGTGCGTAAATATTTTTCTATTACATCTGGTCTGAGTTCACCTCCTCCAAGAAGAGCTTTATAAACAACTATGTTTGAATAGAGTGTATCATTTACAATTGTTTTAAATCCGTTTGAAGCAAATCTTTCTGCAACTACCCCAGTACCTGCAAAAATATCTGCAATACTGTTTTCTGCAGAAAATCCGAACTTTTGAACAGTTTTAAAAATATTATCAAGAAGTTTACTTTTACATCCAATATATCTGCGGTTGTTAATTTTCATTAGCGTACTCTCTGTTAAAAATCAGCACTTCTTCTTCATTTGCATTCCGGACGATTTTATGGTAACTGGCACTTCTGTAGTGATATTTTATTTTTTCTATTTGAATTTGATTACTGTGAATTGAGCACCAGTCGGTAAGCGGTTCATTAATTTTTCCGACTTTTCTTATGACATTGGAAAGTGCAAAATTAATTTTCTTTTCCATAAGAGAATCAATGAAAACCAACAAGGCTTTTTCCATTTCAGTATTCCACGAAGAATTGTAAACCGCGTCTCCAATCAAATACGGAGGATCCATATAAACAAAGTCTGTCCCTTTCAAAAAACGAGAAAAATTATTATCTGTAAAACTGGCACACACAAATGAAATATTTTTTCTGCCTGCTTTTTCAATAAATATTCTGATTTTATTTACGTTGTTTTTATTTAAATCTGTCTTGCCTATTGGAAGATTGAATTCTTCGTTGCGATTAAACCGGATATCATTATTGAATCCGTAGACCATCAGCATATAAAGCATAATGTTTGCTTCCGATGTATTTTTATCTTTTAAGGAATTGTAATCATTCCGGAGTCTATAAAATCCTTCTTTATTGAAATCTTTGAGACCGTTATTGTCCTTCAGATTTGAACATTTCTGGCGGTAAGTTTTGTATCCGTATTTATAAGAATATGACAATGAATAATTTGTAATTATTTTTTCACATTCAGAAAGAAAACTATCGAAATTCTGTTTTGAAATAAAATGAAGTAAATTTATGACTTTCTCGTTTTTATCAATAAAAATCGTCTTATTACAATCTACATTAATTCCAACAGTTGCACCCCCGCAGAATAAGTCAATCATTTGGTTTATTTGCTTGGGAAAGAACTCTTCAATCTGGTCGAGAATCCTGTATTTGTTACCGGTATAATTCAGGGGAGACTTTATAAAATCAGTCATAATCCCTTAAAACTCCTTTTTATAAATAGAAAAGTATTGCTTATATCAATATATTCTATCACAAAAAGTTTATTTTGTAATGGATTTAGTTAGTTTTTAGTGGGATTTTCTATTTTTTAGCAAGTTATTTTCTCTTTTCAAGAGGGTTATGTTCAAATAATGAATGAAAAAGAATTAAAACAAATTTATGGTCAGAATATAAAAAGATTACGCGAAGAAAAAAAAATGACCCAAGATACTCTTTCTGAAAGAGTCGGACTTAATGAAAAATACCTTTCTACAATCGAAACCGGTTCCAAATGGGGCTCCTTTGGGTCTCTTATTGCCCTTGCAAATGCGCTGGGAGTTGAACCTTATGAATTGCTTTTGCCGCACGGAAAAGCAATCAGCCTTGACTCCCGAAAAACAAAAGAACTTATGCAGCGATTCCGCTGTAATTTGAACGAACTGGTTGATACTGTAGAAGAGTTTCTGAAAGCGTAATTCAGGTTTTAACAAAATGTTGGTTTCGTTTTCCCTTCCGCAGACACCGCCGTGCGAATCGCAAACGTGCTGGGTGTAACCGTAGAATACTTTGTAAACGGAACAGATTCCGTAGCATCAAAAACCGCCCACCTGCAAAAAGAAATGGAACTGTTCCGAAAATACCGCAAGACAGTGAAAAATTAGACGCTTTGCCACAAGGGACAAAAGCGCCTATTATTGAAATGATTGATAAAATAGAAGTGAAATAAAATATTTTATTCACAGAATGTAAGAACTTCAGTGCAACATCGAAAAAGGACTATCGATAACCATTAAATAAAAGCTTTAAATTTTCCCAAGTCCATTTATACATTTTATCTAACCCTCTTGCTGCTTTTGGTTTTTTACAGTTCTTATCAGATCTGCCTTCAAGAAGAAAATAAGAAACACCTTCTTCTTGAGTAATTTCTAGTTCTGTTGAAACACCAGAAGCTGTATCTGTGTGTTCTCCACAAATGACCACAACGACATCGCAACTTCTTATTTTTCTCCGTGCAATGTCTTTCCAATTTTTGTCGATAGCTTCTTTTATTGACATGTCAACAATCTCAAAAGGTGAATCTTCCATTCTTGATTGTCCAACAAGACAGTTTTTTAAATCTACATCATGATCATAATCAAAGCTGATAAATGTTCTTTTCTTGCTCATTTTCATTCTCCTTAAAGCCTATTAGTCTGTGACAAGTTCTTATAATACATGCCAAGTGTTGTTAATCGACATGATTCAGAATGCATAGCAGCAAAATACATATGTTCTTCATTAACTGGTTCAACAAGACCAACCCTTTCAAGTCGTTGTAAAATTTTGAATTTATCAATATTTTCTTTTGTAGAATACGGCTTAATATATTCATGTTTTGTTTGAGGATTATTTGTAAATTCAAAAGAAGGGTTCAGATTTATAGAATTACTTTTTTCCGGGAAAAGTATACTTAATGATTTCAAATCAGAAAGTTCTATAGCTGGTTTTACATCTCGAAAGGAAACGAATTCTTCAACATTTGTCTTAAAAACGGGACGTTGATTCCAGCTACTTAGAGCTTTATCAATATAAGCATAAATAGCACCTGGTGTTATATGTCCTAATAAGTCGGCAGCTCCGCCTTTCAACGCACCTATCAAAAGATAAGTAAATAGTCCATGCCCATTTGTTTCTATTGATGATTCATTATTTCTGCAAGCTGATAAAATCGTTGTTCCCTTAGAAAGAATGGCTTTATCTCCTGTAAATGGAGTTTGCCCTAGTCCACCAGAGAAACAACTATCCAGAATAACAACCTTGTTTTTACAATGAGAATTATTTACAATTTCCAAGATATCAGAAAGCTTAACTCCTGGAAATGAATGCGAATAATCTGGAGTACATATATATTCATTACCATCATTTTTCGAACCATGCCCTGAAAAATACAAAAGCGCAATATCATCATTTTGTGAAAACAATTCTTTGATTCTTTGAAGAAGTAAATCTTTTGTTTTGATGTTTTTCTCACAAAGAACATCAAAATTCTTTGTTCCATTTTCATTACGTTCTAAAAGTGATGCAATCTCTGTTGCATCACTTACACATCCTTTAAGTGTACATTCGGGATAATCATCAATCCCAACTATCAATGCTTTTTTTGACATATATTTTCTCCCAATAAAGACAAACATCTGTATAGCATTGAGTTTTCAATAAAGAATTGATAACTTCATTACATCGTTTCGTAGTTTCTGTTATACAGATGCTGCTTAATTTTTTTAGCACAGACGCTAATCTGTGCTTTTTTTATGCTTCAACGAAGCAATGTACAATTAATACCCAAAGCCATCATAATCACTGTTTGAACGTTTTTTTTCTCGCCACAACTCCGCTTTCACGTTACTGACTTCAGGACCGACTTTATTTACCAAAGCTATCAGCTTTGTCTCTGAAATGCCTAGTTCTTTCGTCCAGTAATCAATTTCCCATTGCTGATTAATGTTAATTTTTGCGGGATCTTCTGGTCTTTTTTTTGTTAAATCATCCATATCGGTTTACCCCTTAATATTACACGGATCATTTCCGTGGCTATCTTTTGATTGAATTTTTCCATCCATTCCGTGGATAAACAATTCAGTCCCTGCATTCCTGCTGATATTTCGTGCAATATCAACAGCCTTCTGTTTATTGTCTGTGTGTGCAGAAGCTCGTTCTGCTCCACCTCGCTTTACATCCCAATCACCATTTGGACTGGGTACTACATGATGAGAACCGCTCATAGCAATTCCTCCTTTATTAATGGAACAGATGTAAAGTTGACTCTTAAAAAAACCGATAGTTTAAAATAAGGCAACATGAACATCAGTTCTGTTGAATACTCAAGGTGCTTTCTTCTTTTGTGCGTTGGAAGCACCTTTTTTATAATATATGCATAATTATTTTAAAAGACAAAAAATTTCATCTTTTTTGTGAATTTTTCACATTTAATTTGTACATAATTGACAATCTCCTAAGTTTATAATATATTAGATTGTGTTGTGGAGGGGAAATCACAACAAACAGGAGGCCAATACCATGTTGACCCGTTTTACAGTTGGTAATTTTCGCTCTTTTGATAAAAACCAGACACTTTCACTTATTGCAAATACAGGCACACGCCACAACGAGCGTCTTTATAAAACAAAAGATATGAATCTTTTAAAATTCGGAGCAATTTTTGGCGCAAATGCAGCTGGAAAATCAAACTTTATTAAGGCAATAAGTTTTGCACAGAGAGTTACCATTTTTGGAACGGAGTTCATAAAGGACGAGCTTTATTTTAAACTAAATCCTCTTAATAAAGAGCAGCCGTCATATTTTGAATTTGAACTTTGTATTGATGAAAAAATTTATGCTTATGGATTTGAAGTAATCATTTCAAAAAAGCAGATTACAGAAGAATGGCTTGTTGAACTTGGTAAAACTCATGACACAGATATATTTTCACGCAATACGGTAACCGGTACATTTTCTTTTAACAAATCAATGCTCACTGAAAAATCTGAAGAACGAATGAAAGTATATGTTGATGATTTTTTAAGAGTTCAGAATAAGTCATTTTTGGAATATATAATCAGCAATAAGGAAGAACTTTTTAAGCAAAATCCTCAGCTCGAAATTCTTAAAAAAATATTCAACTGGATTCTCGAATTAAATATTTCATATCCTAATACAACAATTACAGGATATGACTGTTTTTCAGTTTCTAATTTTAAAACTCTTCTTTCGGTTATTAAGTATTTTAATACTGATATTACAGGAATTAGAGAAAATGTTATTACAAAAGAAGCCGCACTTGAGAAAACTCTTTCTGATTTTAAAAAGCACATAGAAGATCGTCTGCAAAAAGTATGTAATGCAGACTGTGAAAAAGCTCCCGATAGTTGTAAAAATTGTGGTTTCAGAATGAATATTAATGGAAGGCTCATTTTTGTTACATTTGAAAATCGTGAACCTAAATTCACCGAAGTAACATTTATTCATAATAATTATGAAAATGTTGAATTTTCTTTAAGTGAAGAATCAGAAGGAACACAACGGTTATTAGATTTATTATCTGTTTTACTCACCCAAAGAGAGAATTCAGTTTTTATTATAGACGAAATAGACAGAAGCCTTCATCCCCAGCTTACTGTAAAATTCGTACAGGTTTTTCTTGATATTGCAAAAAGCAAGAATATTCAGCTGTTTATTTCAACTCACGAAAGTCACCTTTTGAATCTTGATATTCTACGACAGGATGAAATTTTTATGGTCGACAAAAAAACAAATGGTGCAAGCATAGTTTCTCCTTTTGACAGATTCAAAGAACGCTTTGACGCAAAAATAGAAGCCCGTTATCTTGACGGGCGCTATGACGGAGTTCCAATTTTTGACAGAGTATTTCCATTCGATGTTCTTCAGCAGTCTGAAAAATAGGAGCATCTATGAGAGTAAGTCAGCCCTATGGCAAGCGTTATGAAGCAGAATCTTTCTCAGAAGAACCGAAGCGGCGTTATTTTATTGCCTGCGAAGGAAAGAAAACAGAATATCAATATTTTAAAGGGCTAATTGAATACAGAAATGAAATTGGTATTCATCCACTTATTGAAATTATTCCGTTGAAACACGAAAAAAATACTGGCAGTAATCCTTTGAATATATACAAAGAAGCCTCTGAAACTATAAAAAATGCAGATAACTTTTTTGCAGGTGATTTTCTCTGTATAATTGCTGACCGTGATAAGCATAGCTTTACAGAAGTTCAATTCGACAAACTGGTTGCCGCTGACAATAAAAACAAAATCCGACTTATAATTTCTAATCCCAGTATTGAATTCTGGCTTTTGCTACATTTATGCGATTGTAAAGAATATAATACTGAAAAAATTGCGGAAAACAAAAAAATCGGCAATAAAAATCAGCTTGAACTTTGGTTGGCAGATAAACTCGGTGTTTCCTACAATAAACGGATGATTCATTTTGAATACAATTACAAGGACAAAATCAGAATTGCCATCGCAAACAGCAAATTATACACTACAGATTTAAATCAACTGAAAAATAATATCGGGACTAATATAGCTATACTGATTGAAGAAATGTTGAAATAATGCATTTCTACTGTTCGCACGCTGATTTTTAAAATTTCGGAATTTCCCAAATCCTGGCTTACCAGGTCGAGCAGTTTTTAATAATATAAAAGCACTGTATCATCATGTAAAAGATAAGGAAAAAAAATATGAAAACTGTGAAAAATTTCCCGCTTATTTATTTTTCACAAAGAAAATAAAATTTACCGTTAAAAATCAATTTTTTAATGCGGATTTCCAAATTGCATTCCGATATATTTTGAAAACTTGCTCATTTTTTCTCATTCCAAATTTCCACTCTTTCTTTCAGGTAAGCTTGCAAGAATTATTGCCGCAAAAATCATTGCTATTCCAAGTAACTTAAAAAATCCCGCAGATTCTTTCCATAAAAAAATTCCGATTAATGTTCCTACAAGAGGTTCAACCGTAGCAAAGATTGCTGCCCTCCCCGCTTCAAGACCCGAAAGCCCGAATGTGTAAAGCAAAAATGGCAGCAGCGTACAAAAAACTGCAGTTCCCAGAAAAAACAAAAATGAGCGCACACTCATTGCGCCTGCAAGTTCAACAGGAGACGAAAGAGGAATCATTGCAACAGAAGCAAACAAAAGTGAATAAAAAGTTACAGTAAGCGGCTCATACTTTTTTAATGCCACGCGACCAAAAATTGAATAAAGTCCGTAGCCCAATCCCGAAAGAAGCCCGACAAAAAATCCTTTGGGAGAAACAGAAGTTCCGCTTCCAAAAATTCCTGCAACAAAAACACAGCCTGCAAACGTAATTACAAGAGCCGACGTTTTTAAAAAAGTGATTTTTTCCTTAAAGAAAATTGCAGACAAAATCAAAACAAAAACAGGAGAAGTATACAAAAGCACAACTGCAACAGAAGCGCCGCATTCAATAATCGTAGAAAAATAGCAGACAGAAAAAAACGCCATGCTCAAAATTCCGCTTCCAATAAAAATCCAAATGTCACGAAGATGAATTTTAAAAAGAGCCGGATTTTTTAAGGCAATAACAGCCGCAAGAATTCCTGATGCAAGCAAAGAACGCATAAGCATAATCTGTCTGGAAGAAAAACCAAGAAAACTGAGCGAGCGTACAAAAATGCTCATTGTTCCCCAGAGAATTCCGGCAGCAATTACACAAAATGAATAAATGATTTTTTTTGAATCAATTGTATTTTTTGAAGTGTCCATCTTTTTCCTGTAAACCGCACAATATTAGCACAACAAAAAATATTTTTCCATTGTAGCATCACGAGAAAAGCCTGGAACAGTTGCAAAACTTAGTCAAATCTGCTATACTATAAAAATCCGACAGAGAGGTCGCAGATGAATATATATGGGAAAACCATGTGTATTTGTCTGCGGCCTCTTTTTTTATTCCTAATTTTAAATGTAAGGGGTTATTATGGGAAAAGCAGACGGTTTTATGTTGTACAAGCGTGTTGAAGATTCATGGATTGAACCTAGCGAGCGCATCAAAAACTTTAAGGAATTTCACAATCATCTTAATGACAAGGAACGCCGTGAACAGGCCGCGCGCTGTATGAACTGCGGTGTGCCTATGTGCCAGAGTGCAATCCGTCTTGGAGGAATGGTAACAGGTTGTCCGTTGCACAATTTTATTCCGGAATGGAACGATGCACTTTACAAAGGCCAGTATGACATGGCTGCCTGGCGTCTTTTGAAAACATCCAGCTTTCCTGAATTTACAGGACGCGTTTGCCCGGCACTGTGCGAAAAGGCCTGCAACTGCGGTAACGGAGGAGACATAAAGGACGCGGTTACAATTCACGACAACGAACTTTATATTATAGAAAAAGCATTTGAGTCAGGCTACATGAAGCCCCAGATTCCAAAGGTACGCAGCGGCAAAAAAATTGCTGTCGTTGGATCGGGACCTGCAGGGCTTGCTGTAGCAGACCTTCTTAACCGCCGAGGACATTCAGTAACAGTTTACGAACGAGATGATAGAGTCGGCGGTTTGCTCATGTACGGTATTCCAAACATGAAGCTGGACAAAAAAATTGTTGAACGCCGCGTAAACTTAATGAAGGCCGAAGGCGTAACTTTTGTAACAGGCGCAGATGTAGGCAAAACAATTGATGCTTCACAGCTTGTTGCAGACTACGATGCAGTTGCTTTGTGCTGCGGTGCAAAACAGGCAAGAAGGCTCAACGTTGCGGGCGAAGAGTCAGCAGGAATTTTACCGGCAGTTGACTTTCTTAAGAGCGTAACGCAGTCCCTTTTGAATTCAGATTTTGCAGACAAAAAATTCCTTGATCCCAAAGGAAAACATGTAATTATAGTTGGTGGCGGCGATACAGGAAACGACTGTACGGGAACATGCGTAAGACTCGGGGCAGCAAGCGTTACGGCACTTGAAATGATGCCCCAGCCACCGGCAGAACGTGCAGCAAACAATCCGTGGCCGCAGTGGCCCAAAGTTCTTAAAACAGACTACGGCCAGCAGGAAGTAATAAAAACAGAAGGCCACGACCCGCGCGTTTACAAAACAACAATAAAGGAAATCTACACAAAAGACGGTTCTGTCTGCGGAATAAAAACTGTTCAGGTTGAATTCAAAAATATTGACGGCCAGAGAAAACTCTGTGAAATAGAAGGAAGCGAAAAAGAACTTCCGGCAGACATGATTCTGATTGCAGCAGGATTTACCGGTTGTGAAGACTACACGGCAAAAGCATTCGGAACAGATCTTACACCGCGCAATGTTGTGGCAACTTCAAAAAGCGATGACTATGCTACAAGTCAGGAAAAGGTATTTGTTGCAGGAGACATGCACCGCGGACAGTCACTGGTTGTTTGGGCAATTGCAGAAGGCCGTGAGTGCGCAAGACAGATTGATGAATATCTTATGGGATACACAAATCTGTAATAACAGGTAACTTCGAAAGTCAACCCTTACAGGCTTTCGTCGTATATAACCCTTACGGGTACTTCCCGGTATGAGCAGACTGTTCGTGCCGGGAAGTTTTTTTTATGTTTCAAAATAACTCTATTACTTTGAAACTAGCCGACCAGGAGGGCTGTTAGGCAGTGGCTTATTGAATGATAGGTACTTTTTGCAATAATTGCCCGCGCGGGAGGACGAGGGAATCGGAAATGACGAAAGTAAATTCCTGTCAGAAAAAAAAGCCCGGCCGCCAAAAAAGACAACCGGGCTTAATTAACAGTTTATGCATTCAGCACAATTCAGGCAGTAAACTTTTTGAATGCATCAAGAACAGCATCGTCATGTTCAAGACCGCGGCTTTCACCGTCGGCAATAAGACTGAGCATCCTGCTGTAGTCATTCGGAATAATTTTCTTAAAGTGTGTTATGTATGTGCCAAAGTCGGCAAGTATGCGCTTTCCCAGAGCACTGCCGGTTTCTGCAACATGCTTTTCCACAAGGCCCTTAAGAAGTTCAACATCGTGGGTATCGCTGACTTCACTCATTGTTACAAGCTGCTTGTTAAGGCGCAGGTACAAATCGTGATTCATATCCAGAACGTAGGCAACACCGCCGCTCATTCCGGCTGCAAGATTACGTCCCGTCTGTCCAAGAATTACCGCAACACCGCCTGTCATGTACTCAAGACCGTGGTCACCGCATCCTTCTGCAACAACAGTCGCCCCGGAATTACGTACGCAGAATCTTTCTCCTGCAATTCCGTTTATAAATGCCTGGCCGCTTGTTGCACCAAACAGAGCAACGTTTCCTATGATGATATTTTCTTCGGCTTTGTATCCTGCATTCTTTGGTACAGTGACGACGATTTTTCCGCCTGAAAGACCTTTTCCAAGATAGTCGTTGGCATCACCTGAAAGTCTCATCGTAAGACCCTTCGGAATGAATGCACCAAAACTCTGTCCGCCGCCGCCCGTGCAGTTTACGATATAAGAATCTTCTTCAAGGGAAGATCCGAATGTCTTTTGAATCTCGCTTCCAAGGATTGTTCCGACAGTGCGGTCTGTAGAAGAAACGCAAATGTCAAATGTTCCTTTCTTTGCCTTCTTTGTCTTTTCAAAAGATTTAAGAAGTTTTGAAACATCAACAGTTTTTTCGAGTTCAAAGTCGTAAACATCTGCCGGGTCAAAGTGAGTTTTTTCTTCACCAGAAGATGCACTCCAACCGATAATGCGGCTCATGTCAACAAGGTTTGCCCTCTGGAATGCACTCTTTTCTTTTATGCCAAGAATCTCTGTGTGACCGCACATTTCATCAATTGTTCTGAAACCGAACTTTGCCATGTATTCGCGCAACTCGGCTGCAATAAACTTCATGAAATTTTCGACATATTCAGGCTTACCGGTAAAGCGTTTGCGAAGTTCTTCATTCTGGGTTGCAACTCCAAACGGGCAAGTGTCAAGATTGCATACACGCATCATAGCACAGCCCATTGTAATAAGAGGCGCTGTAGCAAAACCGAATTCCTCTGCTCCAAGAAGACAGGCAATTGCAACATCACGTCCGCTCATAAGCTTACCGTCTGTTTCAATTACAACGCGACTTCTGAGTCCGTTCTGGATAAGTGTCTGGTGCGTTTCGGCAAGACCAAGTTCCCACGGAAGACCCGCATGATGAATGGAAGAAAGAGGTGCAGCTCCTGTTCCGCCGTCGTGTCCAGAAATAAGAATAACCTGTGCGCCGGCTTTTGCAACCCCGGCAGCAATTGTTCCGACTCCTGCTTCGCTTACAAGCTTTACAGAAATACGTGCCTTGCGGTTTGCATTCTTAAGGTCGTAAATAAGCTGAGCCAGATCTTCTATAGAATAAATGTCATGATGCGGTGGCGGCGAAATAAGTGACACTCCGGGAGTTGCATACCGTGTTTTTGCAATCCAAGGGTAAACTTTCTTTCCGGGAAGATGTCCGCCTTCACCTGGTTTTGCTCCCTGTGCCATCTTAATCTGAATTTCCTTTGCGCTCAAAAGATATTCTTCTGTTACACCAAAGCGTCCCGAAGCAACCTGTTTGATTGCAGAGTTTCTGTCAGTTCCAAGACGTTCAGGCCGTTCTCCTCCTTCGCCGGAATTTGATTTTCCGTGAAGATGGTTCATTGCAAGTGCCATACATTCGTGGGCTTCCTGGCTGATTGAACCGTAACTCATTGCACCGGTCTTGAATCTCTTTACAATTTCATCAACACTTTCTACTTCGTCCAGAGGAATTGACTTTGACTCGTCATAGTTGAACTTAAGCATTGCGCGCAGTGTATGCGGATGAGCATTGTCGTCAACAAGTGCGGTGTATTCCTTAAAGCGCTCGTAACTTCCGCTGCGGGTCGCTTCCTGAAGGGCAATAATTGTTTCAGGGGAATAAAGGTGGTCTTCGCATGTAGGTCCGCGGCGCAGTTTGTGCATTCCGACAGAATCAAGATGCGTATTCACCGTAAGACCGAGCGGGTCAAATGCCTTGTTGTGGTGGAAGTTTACATCTTCTGCAATTTCCTTAAGGCTTATTCCGCCAACGCGGCTCACTGTGTTTGTAAAGTAAGTGTCAATTACATCCTTTGCAATTCCGACTGCTTCAAAAATCTGTGCACTCTGGTAAGACTGGATTGTGCTTATTCCCATCTTTGCGGCAATCTTTACAATTCCGTTTAAGAGGCCTTTGTTGTAGTCATCAATTGCAGTGTGGTAATCCTTGTCCAAAAGTTTCTGGTCAATAAGTTCTGCAATACATTCATGTGCAAGATAAGGATTGATTGCGCGTGCTCCGTAACCAAGAATCATTGCAGCCTGGTGAACATTGCGCACTTCTGCCGTTTCAAGAATTATTGAAATTGCAGTACGCTTTCTTGTACGTATCAGATACTGTTCCACTCCGCTTACCGCAAGAAGTGACGGAATTGCAACGTGGTTTTCGTCAACACCGCGGTCGCTTAAAATAATGATATTGCTTCCAGAATGATACTCGCGGTCAATTGTAATAAACAGGTTGTCCAGTGCTTCCTTAAGAGAAGTATTCTTATAATATAGAAGAGAAACGACAGAACTCTTAAGGCCCTTTGTATTCAGATTCTTGAGTTTGAGCATATCAACGCCGGTAAGAATCGGATTGTTGATTTCAAGGACAGTACAACTCGAAGCTTCGGGTTCAAGAAGGTTTCCGTCACTTCCTACATAAACTGTCGTATCTGTAACAATTTTTTCACGCAGGGAATCAATCGGCGGGTTTGTAACCTGTGCAAACAGCTGCTTAAAGTAATTGAACAGCGCCGGATGCTTGTCGCTCATTACTGCAAGCGGTGTGTCCACGCCCATAGCTCCGGTCGGCTCTATTCCGTTCTGTGCAAGGGGAAGAATCATTTCGTTGACATCTTCGTAGTTCCAGCCGAACGCGCGATACATTACATCACGTTCTTCCTGTGTGTAAACCGGAATTTTCTTGTTTGGAATCTTAAGATCAGAAAGTTTTTTGAGGTTAAGATTAAGCCACTCACCGTAAGGATAAAGATCTATGTATTCTTTCTTTGCATCATAGTCCGAAATAAGCTTTTTCTGAACAGTATCAACAAGAAGAATGCGGCCCGGCATAAGACGTGACTTTTTTACAATATTTTCTTCTGGAATATCAAGAACTCCGACTTCAGAAGAAAGAATAAGTTCATTGTCTTTTGTAATATAGTAGCGGCTTGGTCTGAGTCCGTTGCGGTCAAGTGTTGCGCCGACAAGGTCTCCGTCGCTGAACAGAATTGCGGCAGGTCCGTCCCAGGGTTCCATCATTGTAGCCCAGTAATGGTAGAAGTCCTTTTTGGAACTGTCCATTGTGTCATCGTTTTTCCACGGCTCAGGAATACAGACCATTACGGCAAGCGGAAGAGGCATTCCGTTCATTACAAGGAATTCCAGCGTATTGTCGAGCATTGCTGAATCGCTGCCGCTCAGGTCTACAGCCGGAAGAATCTCGCGTATTTCATCGTCACTGAACACAGGAGACTTTATTGTCTCTTCACGTGCAAGCATTCTGTCTGCATTGCCACGGATTGTGTTTATTTCACCGTTGTGTGCAATAAAGCGGTTCGGATGTGCGCGCTGCCAGGACGGCTGTGTATTTGTGCTGAATCTTGAATGAACAAGAGCCAGGCTTGAGACATAATCTTCGCTCTGAAGGTCGGTGTAGAAAGTACGAAGCTGTTTTACAAGGAACATTCCTTTATAAACAATCGTGCGGCTTGAAAATGAAGCAACGTATGTATTCAGGTGTGAATGTTCAAATTCGCGGCGCAGAATATACAGTTTTCTGTCAAAGGCAAGTCCTTTTTCTACATTCTGCGGGCGTTCAACAAAGCACTGCATGATACACGGCATACAGTCACGGGCTTTCTTTCCCAAAACTTCGGGATTCACCGGAACTTCGCGCCAGCCCAAAAACTTAAGTCCTTCCTTTTCTGAAAGAACTTCAAGCATTTTCATTGCCTGGCTTCTTATAAACTTATCCTGCGGAAAAAAGAACATTCCGATTCCGTAGTCCCTTTCGCCGCCAAGTGTAATTGAGCAGTCAGCTGCAGCTTTTTTAAAGAATTTGTGCGATACTTGGACAAGTATTCCTACTCCGTCTCCTGTTTCGCCGGTAGCATCTTTTCCCGCACGGTGTTCAAGCTTTTCTACTATAGAAAGAGCATTGTCTACTATTTTATGAGTCTGTTTTCCGTCAATGTTAACAACCGCACCGATTCCGCAGTTGTCATGCTCAAACGACGGCTCATACAAAGTATTTTTGTTCTGGATCATTGCAGCCCCCTTACTCGCTACATATACGTTTAGTCTGAAAGTTTAAAAAAAATGACGTTCGGTCGGAAAAACTCATTTGCCGTAAGGGCACAATAAGTTCGTCCAACCAAACGTCATTGTCGGTAACTAAAAGTATACGGAAATATACATTTTTTTGCAATAGCATTCACGCCGGAGTGCTCAAAAAAAGTGAAAAATTCCTCTGCAAAAATCATATTCTACAGTTATATATTATATCAAACTATGCTATACTTAAAGGAAAGTTTTCTTACAGAACTTTTGAAACTAATTTTTCTAATATTGGAGAATATTATGTCTATTTTTCAGGGAATTCTTCTGGGACTTCTTCAGGGAGTTGCGGAATTTCTGCCTATATCTTCGTCAGGTCATCTGGCTGTAGTTCAGAATCTGTTCGGGCTTGAAGATGTTCCTCTTCTTTTTGACGTGTTTCTTCATCTTGCAACACTTCTGGCCGTTGTCCTGTTTTTCAGAAAGAAAATATGGGAACTTTTGTGCACATTCGGCAGACTCTTTACAAAAAAGAGTGCAAATGCTTCTGAACAGGACCAAATCCGTGAAACAGAAGACAGAAGATATATTCTTGCAATAGTACTTACAACCCTTGTAACAGGCGTTCTTGGCATTGCAACTTCAAAAATCCTGCCGGACTTTCCTATCAAGGCAGTATGTGCCGGCTTTATTGTTACAGCCGCACTTCTTGTAGTTTCTGCCCTGCTTGAAAAACGGGCCGCTGCAAATAATACAGAAAGCAGCGAAACTGTGGCGCCATCATGGAAGCAGGCTCTTGTTATAGGACTGACCCAGGGCTGCGGTACACTTCCGGGAATTTCAAGAAGCGGTTCCACAATTGCAGGCGCACTCTTCTGCGGAGTAAACCGTGCACAGGCCGGAGAGTTTTCGTTTATCGTATCAATTCCTGCTATTCTGGGAGCATTTATTCTTGAAGCAAAAGATCTGGGCAATGTTGCTTCTACTGTTGGCGTCGAACCTGTTATTGCAGGATGTGCGGCGGCCTTCGCAAGCGGCTATCTGGCCCTCACTTGGCTTATGAAGATGATACGCAAGGGACGCCTTGAATGGTTTGCCTGCTATCTTATTCCACTTGGAATACTCGGAATGATTTTCCTGCACTAATATTTATTATATAGAAGAAAAAAACAAAGTCTGCGTTGCAGATTTTTATCCCGTACTTTTGGAGAATTTTATGGATCAACCAACAATTTCAAGACCACCGCGTGCAGTTCCTGTACTTCATATGCTGCTCAATTTAATTTTGATTCCCTACATCATTGTATACATACTGGGTTCAAAATTACTTACACCCGGTCAGCTGGGAGCAATTTTTATTCAGCCTGCAATGCTTTGCTTTCTGGCTTTTCACATTACAGTTTCAATCCTGACTTACAGAATTTTAACAAAGAAAATAATGACTTACGACGGAACGCCCGAAAGCTGTGATTACATAAACAAACTTACCGTCGTTAACCACATACTGAACATGATTCTGCCTATTTCAGAAGGAATTGTGCTTCCTATAATCCTTCATATTGAATCCAAAAAAATAGGTATAGAAACAATAGAAATTCTTCCTATGATATTTACATGTCTTGGAACAACATTTCTTCTTGTTCTGTTTATCTACATTTTCTGGATTGAAAACTTTGAAGAATGGTTGCGTTTTCTTCCTTTGAATAGACAGCACGTTTACTTTAACATAACGTCAAGAAACAGCCTCATAATCTTCTTTTCTGCACTCGGAATAGGTCTTGTTTCGGTAGCACCGCTTTTGTTTACTGTAAACCACGGTATTCCCATTTATACCCTTGTTGTAAAAAAAATACTTCCGCAGCTTTTAACCGGTATTTTCTACATGGTCCTGGACTCATACTTTATGATGCGCAATATTTCATGCAGACTCAATTTGGTAAACGCTCTTGGCGAAAAACTCGAAAACCGTGACTATACCAGCAAAAAACTTGATGTAGTAAGCCGCGACGAAATCGGAATACTCATGAACAGCATGAACGACCTTCTGTATACGACGCGCACAATTCTTTTACAGATTGGTAACGCAGCACAGTCTTCTGACAAGGCCGCAGATGAAACGACAGACGCTGTTTCTGAAATTTCTTCTTCTACAAACGAAATTGTTGAACACATAAATGACGTTAAGAGGCGCATGATTGAACAGGCCAGCGGTGTAGAAAAGTCGGCATCTACAATAAAAGAAATTGTTCAGAATATAGAAAAACTCAACACCAGCATTGAACAGCAGTCCGCGGCTGTAGAAGAAAGTTCTGCGGCTGTAAGACAGATGGTCGCCAATATCGGCAGCGTATCTGCAATTCTTGACAAAAACGCCGACTCAATGAACAAACTTGGCGACGCGTCAGAAGTAGGACAGCAGCGTGTTGAAACAGCCGTTAACATGGCAGAAAAAATCATCCAGGAGTCAAGCGGACTTCTTGAAGCATCTACTGTTATCCAGAATATCGCCGACCAGACAAACCTTCTTGCCATGAATGCAGCCATTGAAGCGGCCCACGCAGGTGAGGCAGGAAAAGGATTTGCAGTTGTTGCAGACGAAATCAGAAAACTTGCCGAACAGAGTAATGTTCAGGGTAAAAAGATTACAGAAAGTCTCAAGAGCCTTGAAGAAAGCATCAACCAGGTTGCAGAAAGTTCACGTGCACTTCAGAACCAGTTTGGCGTAATATTTGATCTTACAAAAACTGTACGCCAGCAGGAAGAAGTTGTCATGAACGCCATGAAAGAACAGTCAGAAGGAAGTTCTCAGATTCTCGAAGCCATGAAAGACATTGACGATTCTACCATCAGTGTAAAGCAGGGTTCTTCAGAAATGATGACCGGAAGCCACCAAGTTTCAGGAGAGATGGACCTTCTTGGAAACTCAACGGCAGAAATCAACACGGCTATTTCAGAAATGGCAAACAGTACTGACAGCATCATCAATTCTGTAGAAAAAGGAAATCTTGCCGCCGAAAAGAACAAGAACAGCGCAAGACAAATGGCAGACAAAATAAGCCAGTTTACAGTCTGATAAAAGCAGCCCTGATTCAAAGCGGGAAAAGGAGACGTGTCATATTTTACGGCATGTCTCCTTTTTTTTACAAATACTGAACTTTGGCGCATTTGACACGTTCCAAGCAATTTCGTATATTTATAAAAGGAAGTAAAGTTCCCCTTAACAGCGAAAAAGCCACAATCTTCAGGTAGTTTTATGAGTATTTTTTTTCAGAATCTATTGAATTCTCTTTTTGCAGGAAATGATCCAGAAGCCCTGAAAAAGCGTGCCCTGCGGAATATTTCAAAAAATCTTCTCAAAACAAAATACAGATTCTATAAACCCGGCACACACGAAGCCGATCCTTCATTGGCAAAATTTTTCTACGAAATATACAAAGTAATTTCACCGGCACAGCTTATGTTCCAGTCAATTACCCCTGCTAAACTCAAATCTCTTGTCATAGGAATGTCACTTTCCGAAGAACAGAAACAGTTGATTGACGGCATAGACGAAAATTTCATAAAAGAAAAAGCCGCAGCAGACGGTGTACAAAAAACTTCGCAGTTTGTAGAAGAATCTGTTTCAAAAATTTCAGACAGCTTTGACAGCACGTTTGTTGCAAAAATCGACTCTCTTTATTCAAAGATACTCTGTCTGCGCAACTTCTGCCTGTATGACTTTTACTTTTTGCTTAAAAAATTTGACGGCAGAATTACAGAACACAACTTTCTGACGCAGCCAAGATTTACGCCCATAAACGGCTCTTATATTTCAGAAGACATAAAAGAGTTTATAGATATTGCCTGGTGCATTCCGACAGACCAGGACTGGGACGATGTATTCAAACTGCTGCGACAGGCAAAAGGCATTGAGCCCATTACACTCGCAGTGTGGAAAAAAATACTGGTTCGAATACGCAACCTTAAGGAACGCAAAATCCTTGAAATGCTCGTACAGCTTGTAACAGAAGATCCTAACTACAGGGCCGAAGCAAAATCTTCAAACCAGACTATTGCAGAAGACTACATTGCAAACATAAGAAATCAGGCAAAAAAAACTGTCTCTGAACTTAAGGCAGCACAGACTGCAGGAAAAGTAAGAAGTCTTTTAGACCAGGTCTTTGAAACCAGAAACATAGAAAAACTGAACTATTATACAGAAGTCAGAAGTTCAATTTTTGAAGCAAAATCGCTCGGCTCATTCAAATACACCGAACCACTCGCTTACCTGCGCCAGTTTATTCTTGACTATGCAAAGAAATATATCCGTGAACTTTCGGACATTCTTCTTGTACGTGCAGCATGGTCAAACCAGCAGATAGCAAAACCAATGAGCGACGCCTACAATTACCTTATGGAAGTTTCTACAAAAATTGCGGTTCTTGACTCGCGCATTTCGGAAACTTCGGATTTGGGAAGTAAAATCAAAACCCTTATGCCAAGAGCCGAACGCGACAAAGAAGCCCGCAACATAATCGGCATGACAATTGACGACATAAATGATGAAGCCGCAAAAATAATTCTCAATTCAACAAGACATCTTGTTACTTACGACAAGAATTTAAAGATGCTTCTCGAGGATTCCGTAAAAAAGCATCCAGAGCTTATAATGAACTGGAAGGAAATAAACCACTTTGCCGGCGAAAATCTTAAAAACATGGCAATTGAAGTTTATAAAAAGATTTATCTTTTTGTTTCACTGCTTCAGAATTTTCCGGTAGAAATTGTCAGACAAGACTAGAATTTATAATTATAGGGGTTATAAGAAAAAAATGATTTTTAAGACTGAATTAAAGGTGCGTTCTTATGAATGTGACAGTTACAGCCACGTTAACAATGCCGTTTACCTGAATTATCTTGAAACAGCCCGCATGGACTTTTTGAACCAGATAGGATTTCCGTACAATGACGTTGTGGCCGCACACTACTATCTCTACGTAACTCACATTGACATTTACTACAAAAGTTCTGCTTTCTTGAACGACAATCTTGTTATAGAAACAACGCCTACAAAAATGGGTGCTGTAAAGGGAACAATCCACCAGATAATAAAAAAAACTGACGGAACCGTCTGCGCAGAAGCCGATGTCACATGGGCATCGGTAAAAGAAGGAATTCCTTCCAAACTGCCGCAGGAATTTCTTGTTCCAGGACTTTACCCCGAAGCGTAATCAATAAGGCAGCCTTGGTACAGTTTTTTTCTGAGGTTGCAGCAATTCTATCTTAAAACTGAATCTACAAGAGCCTTAAGACTGGGATCTATTTTTACTGATGAAACTTCAAGATCTTTCTGTATTGTAAAAATTCCGTTGTTTTCTACAATTGCGCTTTTTGACTTGAATAATTTTTTTACATTCATTTTTTCTGTTCCGGTTTTTGAATAATTTTTTTCTATTTTGGCAAGAAGCCCGTGTGCAGTATTTTGAGCTGGCTTTGTTTCCTCATTCATGGCACGGTTAAGCAAACCGCGTTTTTTACTTGAGTCAACGTTATTTTTGTCTGTCTCAATCACCGCCATATTAGTTTCGTCATCCTGCCGCTTTTGGTTTAGTCTTTTTTTTGTGGAATTCTAATTTTTTTCTTCATCATCCAAATCAGAAAAATCCAGACCGCCTACAGAAAAATTATTTTCAGCACCTTCGTTTTTATTATCGACAAAGTTCCCTTCTTTGTTTAGCGGATAATCTTCGCGCTGAAACTCTTCCAGCGACACAAGTTCAACTTCATTTTCTTCATCATCTGTTTCTTCGAGAGGCGCAAGTTCTTCTACTTCATCTGTTTCTTCAAGAAGAGCAAGCTCTTCCACGTTGTCTGTTTCTTCGAGAGGAGCAAGCTCTTCTACTTCATATGCTTCTTCTAGGGGCGCAAAATCTTCTGCATCAGCGGGGGCTTCATTTTTTACCGCAGTTTCTTCCTGCAAAGGCTTCATTGCGCCGGCCAGTTGTGACCAAAGTGCCTCCAGAAGAACATCTGCACCGGCAGAATATTCTGCTCCTTTACGCCCCGGACTTCTGCACAAATAAGAATTAATCTCAAGCCGCCGGCGCAGAATTTTTTGTAAAAACTCACGCTTTTCTTTGTCAGAGGCGCATTCAGCATATTGTTTCAGAACATTGCGCCTGAACTTTTCTATTCTGCTTTTCAGAAGCGCCATTCTGTTTCTGCGCAGATTGAACAGCATAAACACAAAAAGAAAGAGTGTTACAAAAAGGCACAGAAGAAGCTCCGCAGATTCCGCGCGTGAAAAAACAAACTCTTCTGCGCTGCAAATCCATCCCAAACGTAAAGTTCCCGATTCCGCAGTAACAAGATAAAATTCACGTCCGTCATCCAAAGCCGCAATTTTTTCTTCACTATAGTCACCGCTCTTCCATTTTTCATCGGCCCGCGCTGCAACCGGCGCTGCATCACCGAACGGCACGTTAAGCAGAATTTCATTCTGATCAACAAGGACCGCTTTTGTTCCGGCGGCAACTGTTCCCTCACTCACCAAATGTGAAACAAAATCGTCTGCATAAACATAAAAAGCCATTGTTCCGCGCTCAAGACCGTAAGAATCAACAAACGCAAAGCAAAACACAAACTTATTCTGTTCAGCATAAAAAACGGGCGCATTTTCTGACCAGGAATATTTCTGGAGTTCGGCATAAGGTATTGCGTACTTTGAAGCGGCGGTATAATTTTTGTATGCAACAAGATTTTCTGTTTCGCGTACAACATCTTCTTTAAAAGTGCTTTTGTGTATATGAAGGCCGCCATCTTCTACAAGCCTGAATCCTTCCAGGCCCGGAACAGAAGCGAACAGTCCGTTTTCAAGGGCATTTCTTTTTTGCAGAACATTACTTGAGGGAGAACGTTCAATATATGAACAAACGGCCTCTTCTTTCATAAAAGCCCTGAACTTTGCACTTAGGCCGGAAGAATAGTTTACAAAACTGTCAGAAACCCTTTCAAGTTTTTCAGTGATTGCAGATTCAACGCGAGGGCGAAAAAAATTCATCTCAAAGGACTTAAAACCGCCCTTTACTCCCGATACTACACATGCAGCAAAAACTGCGCCTGAAATCAGAAGGCTACAGATATTTTTTTGCAGAATTTTCAAAGTTCAACCTCAAAATTGGAATAATGGCTTTTCAGAGCCGCCATAAAAAAGAACCCCATTGGAATTTCGGCCGTTTTCAATGCATGCTGAACGGAATTCAGCAGAATTTTTGCTCTTCTACAAGCCGCTTACTTTGCATTATAATATGAATATGTTTGAAATTAAAGAAGAAGCCGAAAAAAAACCAAGATGTCTCCTTATCGGAGCACCGCCCAAACAGAATGAACCGCCTGAACCAAAAGAACTTCAGGGACTTGTTCACACTTTGGGCATGGAAGTCGCAGACACGGTTGTTCTTAACAGAATTGAACCTACTCCTTCATACGGAATCGGCACAGGAAAAACACATGAAATCGCTGACCGGGCAAAAGAAGTCCAGGCTGACTGCATTATATTCGACTGGGAACTTGACCCTTCCAAACAGCGCAACTGGGAAAAACTTACAAGCATTCCTGTTTTTGACAGAAACGAAGTCATAATCCGCATCTTTGCACAGCGCGCCCGTACAAAAGAAGCTTCCCTTCAGGTCGAACTTGCACGACTTGTTTACTCAATGCCGCGTTTAAGCCACATGTACGGTGACCTTGCAAGACAGAGAGGCGGCTCTTACGGAGCAAAAGGAAGCGGAGAAACCCAGCAGGAACTTGACCGCCGCCAGATAGAAGAAAAAATCATACAGATAAAAAAAGAGCTCGAACAGGTCGCTACAAACCGTGAAACACAGCGAAAACAGCGTGCAAGAACAGCCGCCGCCTCGTGCGCACTTGTAGGGTACACCAACGCAGGAAAATCCAGTCTTTTGAACGGGCTTACGGGCGCTGACGTTTTTGTAGAAGACAAGCTCTTTGCAACACTGGACCCTACGACAAGAAAACTGCCGCTTTCGGAAGCGTCGTCGGCACTTATTACAGACACCGTCGGTTTTATTTCAAACCTGCCGCACACGCTCATAGACGCCTTCAAGTCCACGCTCGAAGAAACATCGCTTTCAAACCTGCTGCTTCTTGTAATTGACTCAAGCGATCCGGAATGCATGATGCAGTACGAACAGGTTATAAAGGTTCTTGAAGAAATAGGCGCAGACAAAATACCGCGGCTTCTTGTGCTCAATAAGTTTGACAAAATCTGCAGCGACCACGCAACAATTTCGGCACTTGACGCGGCTTTTCCGGGCGCAGTAAAAGTAAGTGCAAAAACACATGACGGCTTTGAAGAACTCATGGCAAAAATAACAGAATGCCTTCTGGGAACCGTACGCGAATATTCAATTCCGCTCGAAAGGGCCGACGTAGTTGAACTTATCCGCAAAAACGGAACAATCGAGTCAGAAGAATGGGGAGAATCTGCCGTAAAGCTGAATGCAAGAATTCCCGGAACAATAGACGAAAACGGGAAAGCCTCAACCAGAACTCTTTCCATAGCAATGCCCTGGAGTGTCCCATGCTGAACAGAATTCTTGCTGCAACCGCCGCACTTCTCGCTGCAGTTCTGATTACAGTCACGACCGTAAGATTTCGGACTTCGGCAGACAAAATCGGCCTTGACTACAGAAAAGCAGATCCACCGCCCGCAAAAGTTGTTGCCAGAAGTACACGCCAGAAAAGCGGTGCCGTAGACTCTTTTACAGAACTGGGACGGCTCCGTGCGTTAACAAAACCAAACCCTGACACAGGAGATGCAACGGTTGTAATTGTATCGCCGTGGTTTTCGTATCCTGCGGGAGACACTGTTCTGTTCGAAGAAATGTCGCAGAAAGACAGACAACTCAAGTCCCTGGTACTGGAATATTTTTCTTCAATGACAGAAGACGAACTCAGGCTTCACGGTGAAAACAAAATAAAGGATGACTTAAAAGCCGCAGTAAATTCAAACCTTGTGCTGGGAAAAATAACCGCCGTATACTTTGACGAATACATTTTTATCGGCTCACTGTAAAAAAAATGCAACCTTTTGCAGCAGAAAGTGTCCTATTGTAGGACAACATTCACGGAGGAACAAAGTGGACTCTTCTTTTACACCGGCAGCACAAATTATTATCTCAATTATTCCCATAGTCGGAATAGCATTTGCCGCAACACTTATATTTTTTGCACTGCTTTGGAAACATTCAGAAAACAAAGCATCCATCCAGCGCGGAACATACAAACCGGCCCATTTTAACCTTAAAGTTTTTTCACTTCTTACCGGATTATGCCTCATTGGAGTCGGAACGGTTCTCACTGTAATGTTCCTGATTCTTGAGCCTTTGTCCTGGAGTCTTCTCGGAGGACTTATTCCGCTTGTACTGGGACTTATGCTCATAATCTTCTACAAAGCAAATCCCAAGTTTAAGCAAGAAACAGATGAGCAAAGAGACTGACGAAAAAGCCGCTCTCAAACGTGACAGAATTCTTGTAAAGGAAGCGGTCGCTGGCAAACCGGAAGCTTTTGCACAACTCATGTCGCTGTACCAGAACAGGGTACATGCTGTTGGCATGAGTTTTTTCCACAATCTTACAGATACAGAAGATTTTGTTCAGGAAGTTTTTATAAAGGCTTTTACAAACCTTGCCTCATTCCGTGGGGAAAGCCGTTTTTCTACCTGGCTTACACGCATTGCATACACAACTGCAATAAACGCAAAAAACCGCGTTAAAGAATACGAAACACTTACCGACGAAGATTTTATAAAATCACCCTCGCTCACTCCCGAAGACGAACATATCAGGAGCGCAACAATAGATTCTATCCGCGAAGCAGTGCAAAACCTTCCTGAACGCTATGGAATCTGCCTGGATATGTACTTTTTTTACGACTTGAGTCACGAAGAAATTGCGCGCATTACGGGATTCCCCATAAATACAATAAAATCACATATATTCCGTGCAAAAAAAATTCTTTGTAAAAAGCTCAGCGGCTTAAAATAAGATGTTTTATAGGAGACAATTATGAACAAGAAATGCGAATTCTACATGGACAGTTATCTTTCACTGGATAAAGGTGAACGTGTTCCGCTTAAACTTACAGCACATCTTCTTTTTTGTCCGGAATGCCGCCGACAGATAAAAGCAATGTCACGTGCCCGAAAAATCACCACGCAGGCACTGGATATACCGGTTCCGCTTGAGTCAGACACAATAGCAAAAGTCCTTGAACAGATTATTCCCCAGGATGAACCCAAAAACAACCGCGTAAAGCTTCCGCAGTGGATTATTACCGGAATTCTGCTTCTTGTCTGCGTCGTTGCATTCGGCTTTATAGCACAGTCTTCGTCAAACAAACTGATTATTTTCTACGCCTACATGTTCTTTGCAGCGGGAATTTCTGCTTACTGCGCGCTTTTTGTAGGAACAAACCTAGACTTTTTTGTAAAAAAGATAAGCACCAAAAAACACGCCGGCCGTGCTTAACGTATGGAATTTTACATAATTAGTGTGCGTTTTTGACAGAATTCTTCCGATATATAACACATGCCGTCTAAACAAAACAGTTACAGCAAACCCGATTTTTGGTCACAGAAAGCGTTTCGTGAAGGCTATCCTGCCAGAAGCGTATACAAACTAGAAGAAATCGACAAAAAATTCGGAATGCTTAAAAAAGGATATACAGTTCTCGACCTTGGTTCCGCTCCGGGAAGTTGGACCACGTGGCTTTTGCGCAATCTTGGCCAGACCGGAAAGGTTGTGTCAGTTGATTTGAATCCGCTTGCAAAGTCCGTAAAAGGAGACAACCTGGTGTTCTTTCAGGGTGACCTTCTGAGCGAAGAAATACGCACGCAAATAACGGCAAACGGCCCGTACGACCTTGTTGTATGCGACGCTGCCCCACTGACTACAGGAAACAGAACAATAGATACAGCCCGCTCAAAGGCACTGGTAGACATGGCAATCTGGTATGCCCAGGCTATGCTCAAAAAAGGCGGAAACTTCTGTGTCAAAATTTTCCAGAACGGAGACCAGCAGAAACAGCTCATTAAAATGCGTGAAACATTCACTTCTGCAAAAGGCTTTAAACCCGAAGCATGCCGCACAGAATCCTTCGAGACTTACCTTATAGGACTTAACAAAAAATGAATTACAGCAGAAAAGTCGTTCTTAAGGCATACGGAAAATTCATACTCAGATGCATCGCTGCAGTTTTGGGAATTGCGGCCGTCACAACTGCGGGCATTCTTTCTGCAGTACATTTCAATTCGTTCAAGGGTCAGGGCGGTCTTGAAACTCCGGGTCCTGTAGAAGAACTTCCGGCAGACCTTACACAGGAACTTACCCCAGAACTTGCACAGGAACTTCTTGAAGACACGGAAGCGACTGTTCCCGGACATAAAAACGCGGGGCTTCTTTCGTATACATCTTACCGCGTAAAAAAAGGTGACATGATCGGCTTTATCGCAGATGAGTTCGGCGTTACACAGGACACAATAATCAGTGTAAACAACATTCATTCGTCGCGCCTTATCCAGATAGGTCAGTATCTTAAAATTCCGTCAGAACCGGGAATTCTCTACACTGTACGCAACGATGGAGAAACTCCTTCTACAATAGCTGCAAAATACAAAGTAAATCCAGAGCGTTGCGCGACTCTTAACGGACTGGAACTCAACGCATCACTTTCTGCCGGAAGAACTCTTTTTGTTCCCGACGCAGAACTTGACTGGGTAACGCGTCAGGAAATAAACGGAGACCTTTTCAAAAAGCCGCTTCATTCAAGATATTATTTTTCTTCAATGTACGGCTGGCGTTCAAGTCCGTTTGATTCCACACGCAGAACATTCCACTCGGGAATAGACATGGCATGCGCAAGAGGAACTTCAATTTATGCAGCCCTTGACGGAACCGTTTCTACAACCGGCTGGAGCGACGTATACGGAAATTACGTAATCATAAGGCATCATTCAGGCTACAAAACACTGTACGCCCACATGAGCCAGATTCTTGTCACAAAAGGACAGCACGTAAGCACCGCCACAAGAATAGGACGTGTAGGAAGTACAGGAATGAGTACCGGCCCGCACCTGCACTTTACAGTTTACAAAAACGGTCGCACTGTAAACCCCGCAAATCTGTGGAAATAAGAGTATCCGGCATTATTCTGCATGCACATTCCGCTGTTCAGCCAGATAGCTGTGTGCATATACTGCAGTTTACAATTTACTTCTATAGATATATAATCAAGAATGTTCAGGAATCCTGACCGGGTTCAATCACTGTACAAAAAAGGCAGTTTACGAATATGGCAGATTTACTCACAGACTTTCAGTTTAATGAATTCCGCAAAATAATTTATGACTCAAGCGGAATAACCTTTTCAGAAACAAACCGTTCAATTTTGGACAGCAGAATGAAAGAACGCTTGCGCCTTAAGGGAATGACCGATGTTCAGGAATATTACAAACTCATAACATCTGATCAGAACGAATTCAAAACCTTTCTTGACAGCATAACAACAAACCTTACGCGCTTTTTCAGAAACCAGCCGCATTTTGACGCGCTTATAAATTACGTAATCCCGCATGTAATTGAACTAAAAAAAACGACCGGTGACAGAAAAATACGCATTTGGAGCGCAGGCTGCTCTACAGGAGAAGAACCGTATACAATAGCAATGCTTCTCAAAGACAAACTGCCGGCTCCGTACACATTCGAAATAACAGCATCCGACATTTCACTCAAGTCACTTATGGTAGGACAGCAGGGTTTCTATCCTGAATCAAGAATTACGGGAATTCCGCAGAATTACCTGGCCGCTTACTTTACAAAAACAGAAAGCGGTTACCAGGCAAAACCCGACCTTATGAAAACAATCAAATTTGACTACCATAACCTGCGCTTTGACATGGGCGCCCGCAACTTTGACGTAGTTTTCTGCAGAAACGTACTTATCTACTTTGATGAAGCGGCACAAAAAGCAACAATTGACAGGTTCTGGACATCAATGGCAAAGCACTCGTATCTTTTTATAGGACATTCAGAAAGTCTGTTCGGAATGGACACAAAATTTGAATTCCTCAAGACGCCGTGGGCCTGCCTTTATCAAAAAAATGAAAAATAAACCGGAGTAAAAAAAATGGATAACATAGAAGTTCTGGTCTGCGATGACTCAAGCCTTATGCGCAACATGATTTCACGCATTGTAGATTCTGCTGAAGGTATGCACACTGCCGGAACAGCCATGAACGGAAAATTCTGTCTGCAGAAAATTCCTCTTCTTAAACCCGATCTTATTCTTCTGGACATAGAAATGCCCGAAATGACAGGCGTTCAGTTTCTTGAAGAACGCAAAAAACTCGGAATAGATATTCCTGTAATTATACTGTCTTCCATTGCAACAAAGGGCGCGGCCGTAACCATGCAGTGCCTTGAACTTGGAGCCAGCGACTTTATTACAAAACCGGGCGGTTCAGTTTCGGTAAATATAACTTCTGTAGGAAGCTCTATAATAGAAAAAATTGCATCCTACGGCGGAAAATATGCCCGCGCTCACGGAAAGAATATTGCCTCACCCGAAGTTTTTGTACATCAGGCAAAACTCAAAGAAGCAGAAGCGGCAGCCGTTAAGGAAGGAATCATTTCAAAAATAAAGCCTTCTGAAACAAAACCCGAACCTCTTCCCGCCACACTGTGGACACCACCGCACAAAGAGCCGGCCGTAATTACACCGTTGCGGCAAAGCGGCCCCATAGATGTTGTTGCTTTGGGAATCTCTACTGGCGGTCCGAATGCACTGCGCGAAGTTTTTGCAAAGATTGACCCCAAGTTTTCAAAGCCTATTCTTGTCGTCCAGCATATGCCGGCGGGCTTTACAAAAGAGTTTGCCGCAAGTCTTGATAAAATATGCCCGCTTAAGGTAAAAGAAGCAGAAGACGGTGATCTTATTCACCCGGGACAAATCTACATTGCTCCGGGCGACTTTCATATCGTGGTACAAAAATCAACACTCTGCAACGTAATACGTCTTTCCAAAGAGGACCTGCGCAACGGACACAGACCTTCTGCCGATGTTCTGTTCGAGTCAGTGGCAAAACTCTACAAAAACCGCGCGCTCGGCGTAATTATGACGGGAATGGGCCGCGACGGAGCAGCACAGCTTGCAGAAATGAGGAAACAGGGAGCGCGCACACTGGGACAGGACGAAAAGTCTTCCATTGTATACGGAATGCCGCGTGCAGCCTGGGAACTGGGTGCAGTTCAAAAACAGGTATCTTTGGAAAACATGGCGGCAGAAATGAGCGCCGTAATAAAAGAGCAGGCCGGCGTTTAACAGCTGTCTTCAAAATTGAATTTTTTGAGAAAAGCATATATAATCAGAAGAATGAACATTGATTTTACGTCTTATCTTGAAAAAATTGAACAAACGATACTTACATACATTCCGGCCGATTTCACAGAAGAATGGAAGCTGGCCTCTTTCGGAATACAGAGTGCAGCCGTAAAGGACTCACACATAGAACCACTGGCTGCTCCTGCAAGGGAACTCGTATCACTGGGTGGAAAACGTTGGAGACCGCTTCTTATGGTACTCTGTGCACAGGCAGCAGCAGACGCGAACGGCTTTGACAAAGAAACAGCAGAAAAAAGAGCATACTCATTAACACCTCTTGTAGAATTCGTACACACGGCAAGCCTTATACACGACGATATAGAAGACAGCTCTGATACCCGTCGCGGAAAGCCCGCCGCCTACATTACCTACGGGACAGACACTGCAATAAACGCAGGCTCATGGCTTTACTTCGAGGCTCCGGTCTGTATAGACAGACTTGACTGTTCCGCAAAACTCAAAAACACACTTTATTCTGCATACGCAATGGAACTGAGGCGGCTTCATCTTGGTCAGGCCATGGACATTGCGTGGCACCGCGACAACACCGCAGAGCCTTCAGCACAAGAATATATAGCCATGGTAAAAAACAAAACCGGAACACTGGCATCACTTGCCGCAAGAACAGGAACTCTGTGCGCCGGAACAAAACCGCAGGACGCAGACAAAGCCTCGCTCGCAGCAGCACAAATAGGCGCAGGATTCCAGATTATAGATGACGTTATAAATCTTACTACAGGCAATCCCGGAAAAAAGCGCGGCGATGATATTGTAGAAGGCAAAAAATCTCTTCCGGTACTTCTGCTCGCAGAACAGTGCCCGCAGCAGATGAAAAAACTTCACACACTTTTTAAACAGGCCCGTTCCGGCGGAATCGAAAGCCCTGCAGTAGAAGAAGCAATATCTGTTCTTACAGACTCCGGAACAATTCTTCAGGCAAGGGATCGCGGTATAAAACTCATTCAGGATGCCTGCGAAAAATTTGACGCCCTTTTCGGAAGCAATAACGAAGGATCGGCAAAAATAAGACAGCTGTTTATGTCAATGATTCCGCAAATTCAGCTTGGGGAGGCAAAAAATGCTTGAAAGCAGCGAAAAACTGAATAATCAGGCAATAAGACTTGCCGCCAAGGGGCAGTTTCCCGAAGCAATTGCCTGCCTTAAACGCGCCATTACAATGGAAAACCAGAATTATCTTCTTTGGTTTAACCTGGCAGTAACATACCGCGACGCAGGAGAACTTGCAGCCGCAAGAAAAGCCATGGAATGTGCGTACAGAATGAACCCTTACGATGATGAAGTTATAGAAACGCTGGCAAATCTCTGCTACACAATGCACTGCTATGACGATGCAAAAGCATACGGTGCGGCAGGACTCCTTCACAATCCAGACAACCCAAGAATATGGAACACAGTTGGTGTCGTTTACTTCAACGAGTCCGACTACATAAGCGCAAGTGAAGCCTTTGAACACGCAATCACGCTGAATCCGTATTATTACGATGCCATGTTTAACCTGCGCGATACATACGAAGAACTCGGGAACAAAGCAGGATACGAAGAATGTGCGGAAAGGCTCAAAACCCTTAAACCCGGAGACGAACAGTGACAAACAGAGCAATAGTAATTTCGGCAGATGAAAATTCGGCACAGGTAATGGCACTTCCAAAGGGCAGCTGTTCAACGGCAGAACACACGGGCTGCGCAGACTGCGGCGGCTGTTCGGGAAAAGCGGTTACATTCCGCGTACAAAACCCGCTCAAACTGCAGATTAAAAAAGGCACCATCGTAAAAATAGAAGCGTCAAAAAAAGCACAGGCCGTTCAGGGACTACTTTCACTGCTTATTCCATTTGCATGTGCCGTAACAGGATATTTTCTTGCACCAAAACTTATGTCTCTTCTTGGAAAACCGGCAAACGATGACTCAAGGGCATTTTTTGTACTTCTGTTCCTGTTTCTTTCGGCCGCAATTGTATTTACCGTTTCAAGAAAAATTCCTCTTCCGGGACAGCCGCAGATTACCGACATCGAAGAATAGCACTGAATTTTTGAAGTGCAATTCCTATTGACCAAAATCACTTATAATGTGAAAATACAAAGATATGAGTAAGTATGTTCTTGTTACGAGCGGAGTTTGTTCAAGTTTAGGAAAAGGCGTTGCTTCCAGCACAATAGGAAGCCTTCTTGAATGCAGCGGACTTAAAATCGCAATGATGAAGTGCGATCCCTACATTAATGTTGACGCCGGAAACATAAGTCCATACCAGCACGGTGAAGTTTATGTCACAGAAGACGGAGCCGAAACAGACCTTGATCTTGGAAACTTCAGCCGTTTTACCAGCGTAAATTTAACAGACGAAGCATGCATTTCGATAGGCAAAGTCTATGAAAATGTAATCCAGAATGAACGCGCTGGAAGATACAACGGCCGCACGGTTCAGGTAATTCCGCACATAACAGATGAAATAAAGCGCTGCATACGCCACATGGGAACAACTTCGGGTGCCGATGTAGTTGTTGTAGAAATAGGCGGAACAGTCGGCGACATAGAAACAGTACCTTATCTCGAAGCCGCACGCCAGCTTGTACGTGAACTCGGCAAAAACAATGCCATAAGCGTTCACCTCACACTCATTCCTGTAATTACAGGCGGAGAACTCAAGTCAAAGCCCACGCAGAATTCTGTAAAACAGCTGCAGCAGGTGGGTATACAGCCCGATGTTCTTATCTGCCGCTGCGAAAGTGAAGTAGAAGATTCAATGAAGCAAAAAATTGCACGCTTCTGTAACGTAACACCAGGCGCAGTTTTTGTTTCTCCAGATTTCCAGAAATCAATTTACGAACTTCCGGTTATTTTCCACGAACAGGGGCTTGATGCCATGATACTCAGCAAGCTTGGTTTGGGTAACAGAACAACAGACATAAGGCAGTGGACAGACTTCCTTGAAAAACTTTCAAACCCTGCAAAAAAGATTCGCATCGGAATGGTCGGCAAAAAAGACTATCTGGACAACTGTTACAAGTCAGTACACGAGTCTCTTTTCCATGCGGCAGTCACAGGAAACAATGCTGAACTCACAGTAAAAAAAATAGACGCAGAAACTCTCGAAAAAACACAGGATATTGACCAGGTCTTTGCTGACGTAGACGGAATTGTAGTTCCCGGAAATTACGGCCAGCGCGGATTCCTGGGTCTTCTTGCCACAGTACGCTATGCACGCGAACACAAAATTCCGTTTCTTGGAATAGATTTGGGAATGCAGCTCATGGCAATCGATACAGCGCGCTCACTTTGCGGCTGGGAAGATGCAGATACGACAGAATTCATTCAGAATTCAACACATCCTGTAATAAGCCTCCCCGAAGAGCAGCCCGGACCAAACGACGGTGTAATGAAGCTGGGAGCCTCTGAAGTACATATCGAAGACGGAACAAAGCTTTATTCAATATACAACTCAAGCAACATTGTAGAGCGCCACAGATCAAAGTATACTTTTGACAGACGTTACGCCGCCGCAATGACAGAACACGGTCTCATTACTTCGGCCTGCGCTGTTTCTGACAAACAGACAGAAGCTTTTGAATGGAAGGATCATCCATGGGGAATAGGCGTTCAGTATCATCCTGAATTTGTAAGCCGCCCTGCAAAACCGCATCCTCTTTTCAATTCCTTCATAAAGGCAGCCATCCAATACCGCAAGTAAGTTAAGTAAGGACGCACTGACTTGAGAGACAAAAACCGACGCATGCACAAAAAAAACAGCACAATAATTTTCTTTATTATGCCCGTATTGCTTTTAACTGCGCCGGTTTCCTGCTCGTTAAAGTACGATGAAGTTACAGACACGACAGACTCCGTGCCCGAATTCGTATTCCGCAACGCAAGATACAGCCGTTATGAAAATTCAAAAAAATCAATGTATCTGAGCGCCGGCCTTCTTGAGCAGTACAAAAAAGATTCTGCTTCTTATGCCAGAAATGCAGTTTTTTCTACATGGGACAAAGACGGAACCCTTGACACCGAAGGAAAGTGCTATCTTCTTGGCATAAACTCGAATGAAGAAATATACACGCTGTTCAACGACATTCTCATAAAAAACACTTCGCAGAATTTCAAAATTCGTGCAGAAAATTTGCGCTGGAACGGAAAAACTGAACAACTCACAGCCGGTGCCGACGAAACCGTTTATATAACAAAAGACGATGTTGAACTTTCGGGCAAAGGCTTTTCGGCAAGCGGTGTAAACAAAAACTACAGGTTCAGTTCCTCTGTAAACGGAACAATGACAACAAAAGACGAACCTTCTTCAGAACAGATTCAGGCGGCAGAAGAATGAACAGAACGGCAAAATATTTTTTCATAGCGGCATTTTTCCTTACTGCAGCATTATCTTACGCAGAAAAAATTTCATTCAGCGCAGACTCAATGACCGGAACAGCAGGAAGCAAAAACAGCTCCACTACTCTTTCGGGAAACGCCGCCGTTATCACCGAAACAATGCAGATAAATGCAGACAATATAAAACTCAGCGGGCAGGACTTCAGGTACATAACAGCAGAAGGCTCTGTAAAAGGAACGGATACATCAAGCGACATGACCTTTACCTGTGAAAAAATGACATACGACAGGGAAACAAAAATTACAGTGCTTGAAAAAGACGTCAACCTCGATGACAAGGCAAACGAAGTAACCGCCCAGGCCCAGAGAATTGAATACAACCAGAATACAGAAATTGCCGTCATGCAGATAAGCGTTTCGCTCAAACAAAAAAACAACAACTGTACGGCCGCCTATGCAATCTACAGAAAAAAGGACCAGCTTCTTGAGATGGACGGCAACCCGCAGGTCATTCAGGGAAAAGACACATTCAGGGCACAGACAATTACCCTCAATATGAATACCCAGGAAATTGAACTTTCCGGAAGAGTTAAAGGAACAGTCACAACCGAAGCCGAAAGTGCAGAAAAACAGAATAATACCAAAGAAAGCGGCGGGGAACAGAATACAGAAAATGATACAGACAGCAAAACAGATATAGAAAAAGATAAGGACAGTGGGCAGCAGACGGAACAGAAACTTCAAGACACCGGCCCCCAAACTTCAGGAGAAACAAATGAATGAAAGTATACTCAGAGTCTCCTCATTGTACAAAGCCTTCGGAAGAAAGCAGGTTGTAAACGGAATAGATTTTTCAATGCATACAGGAGAAGTTCTGGGTCTTCTTGGCCCAAACGGTTCTGGAAAAACAACGACTTTCTACATGATTGTCGGTTTCTATAAGCCAACAAACGGTGACGTATTCCTTAACGACCAGCGCATTACGGGACTGCCAATGTACAAGCGCGCCCAGCTCGGAATTTCATACCTGCCGCAGGAACCTTCAGTTTTCAGAAAGCTTACCGTAGAAGAAAACATCTGGTCAATCCTCGAAACCCGTAAAGACCTGACAAAATCAGAAAAAAGACAGAGACTTGAGGAATTAATAGAAGAGTTTGCAATCGGCCGCATTAGAAAGCAGCAGGCATATACTCTTTCTGGAGGAGAACGACGCCGTACAGAAATTGCGCGCTCACTTGCCATAGAACCTAAATTTCTTCTTCTGGATGAACCGTTTGCAGGAATTGACCCTATTGCCGTAGCAGACATTAAAGAAATAATACGCCTTCTTTCACGCCGTGGAATAGGAATTCTCATTACCGACCATAACGTACGCGATACTCTTGAAATAACAGACCGCGCAATAATCATTTCCACAGGACAGATTGTAATTCAGGGAAGCAAAGAAGAAATTCTGGAGTCTCCTAAAGCCCGTGAAATCTACCTCGGAAAAGATTTTACAATGTAGAGATTGCCGTCGAGTTCTAAGTTGGTTCTATAAAAAAGGGGGGCTGTATCACTCTTGTAATACAGCCCTTTTTTTAACTTACACATTTCTTATATCGTCGACCGCAGCACCGCAGTCAGTGATAATTTTCTTAAAATCATCAATTCCTATAGAAGCAGCCTTTACGGTAACCATTCTGTGATTTGTAGAATCAACATCAGACGAAACAATTGACACAATGTTTCCGCCCTTCTCTGCAATAGCCGCTGTAAATTTTGCAAGCTGTCCGGGTTCTTCCGTCATAATAACGGTAGCCCTTACTCCAGACGCCCTTGTATTGAACATACGTATAAACGAAGCAAAAACATCAGACTCGGTAACAATACCAACCAGAATATTTCCGCGCAAAACCGGCAGACAGCCGACAGAATAATCGCTCATAAGTCTTGCAGCTTCTTCCACGGTGTCAGACTCGCATACGGTTTTTACACTGCGACTCATTGTCTTTTCTACAGTAAGCTTACTCAAAAGATAACCAAGTTCAAACATATCAAGAGTTGTGGCATCACTCGGCGAAGACTTCATCAAATCATTGCGCGTAATAATTCCTACAAGTGCACCATTTTTATCAAGAACAGGCAACTTGTTTATTCCGTTCTTTGTCATAAGATCCTTTGCTTCAAGAACAGAAGCTTCGGGAGCTATAGTTATTGGATTTTTTACCATTATGTCTTTTACTAACATGTTTCAACCTCCAAGATAAGCAGACTTTACGGCATTATCATTAATCAATTCGCTGGCAGGACCATTCTTTGTGAACAGCCCTGTTTCAAGTATATAAGCCCTGTTCGCAATTGACAAGGCTTTATATGCATTCTGTTCAACAAGCAGAATAGTTGTTCCCGAAGAGCTGATTTTTTTAATTATATTGAATATTTCGTCAACAAGAATCGGAGCAAGCCCCATACTTGGCTCATCCATAAGCAAAAGAACCGGACGCGACATAAGAGCACGTGCCATTGCAAGCATCTGCTGTTCACCGCCGCTGAGAGTTCCAGAAAGCTGGTTGATTCTTTCCTTAAGACGCGGGAACAGTTCAAAACACCATTCCATATCCGAACGGATTCCGTCCTTGTCTTTTCGTGTATAAGCGCCCATTTCCAGGTTTTCACGGACACTCATATTGGCAAAAACACGTCTTCCTTCCGGAACCTGAATAAGTCCGCGACGTACAATTTTGTCAGGAGAAAGATTGGTAATGTCCTCGCCTTCAAATTTAATTGTTCCGCTAACCTTGTGAATAAGATTGCTTACAGAATGAAGTGTCGTAGTCTTACCGGCACCGTTTGAACCAATCAGACTTATAACTTCACCCTTATCTACATCAAAAGAGATTCCCTTAAGTGCCTTAATTGCTCCGTAAGAAACACAAAGATCCCTGACTTCAAGCATGCTCATTGTGCACCTCCAGCAATTGCTTCATATTCAGAACCAAGGTATGCTTTAATTACTGCCGGATTACTCTGAATCTCAGCCGGAAGCCCGCTTGCAATAATTTTACCATAGTTCAATACCATAAGCCGCTCGCAGATTCCCATAACAAGCTTCATGTCATGCTCAATAAGAAGAACGGTAAGCTTGAATTCCTTTCTGATAAATGAAATCATTTCCATAAGTTCTTCTGTTTCCTGACCATTCATACCGGCGGCAGGTTCATCCAAAAGCAAAAGTTCCGGAGCACTCGCGAGTGCACGGCATATTTCCAGTTTGCGCTGTTCTCCGTAAGGAAGGTTTTTTGCATATTCAGAAATTTTATTTTCCATATGGAACAAAGAAAGCAGATGTTCTGTCTTTTCCTGCATAAGTTTTTCGTCTTTTCTGAATTTTCCCGTTCTTACAAGAACATCAACCGGGCTGGCCTTGCGGTTCTGATGAAGAGCAATCTTAATATTGTCAGCAACCGACAGCGAACCAAACAGACGAATATTCTGAAAAGTTCTGGCAATTCCAAGTCTGTTAAGCTGGGCCGGAGACCTTCCGTTAATTACATCAAGTTTTCCGTTTCTGTCAACAAAAGTGACAGTACCTTCAGTCGGCTTGTAAATTCCTGAAAGCATATTAAAAACAGTTGTCTTTCCCGCACCGTTCGGACCAATAAGACCAATAAGTTCGCCTTTATACAAATCAAGCGAAAAATCACTTACAGCTCTCAATCCGCCAAAAACAATCGAAATATCCTTGGCCTGGAGCAAAAGTTCCTTGTCTTTTTCTGCCATTATTTTGCCCCCTTTCTGATTTTTGCCATAACTTTGCGGAAAAATCCTGGAATTCCGTCATAAAACTTAACGAAACTCAATTCTTTTACGCCAAGAAGTCCCTGCGGTCTGAACAGCATGACCAGAATAAGAATTACAGGATAAATCAAAAGTCTGTAATCACGCAGGAATCTGAGCACTTCCTGAAGAATCGTAAGAACAAATGCCGCAAGAATACCGCCAGTAATACTTCCCATTCCGCCAAGAACAACAAAAATCAAATCATTGATTGAATTGTTGAACGAAGCAAGATCTGGTTTAACAAAGCCAATGAACGGAGCATAAAGCGCACCGCCAATTCCGGCAATAAAAGAAGCAATTACAAAACCAATCATCTTGTAGCGGAACACACCTATTCCGTTACTGTTTGCCGCAACAGGATCTTCACGAACCGCAAGAATAGCTCTTCCGTATGTTGAACGCAAAAAATTCTGAAGCAGAACAATTATCAAAACAAGAGAACCAATTACTGAAAGGTAAGAAATAGCTGCACCGTGGTCCAACGAAGTAGTAAACACCGTGCTGAACTGCTTTCCGTTCGGTCCGCCGGTAATTCCCTTTAGGTTAACAAGCACAACGCGTATAATTTCACCAAAGGCAAGCGTAACAATTGCAAGGTAATCGCCCTCGAGTTTAAGCGTAGGAAATCCAATCAGGAAACCAAAAAATGCAGCAATCAGCCCGCCAAGAATAATACTTACAGGAAGGGGAATACCGCATTCGCTCGTCAGAAGAATTACAGAATAAGCTCCCAAAGCCTGAAATCCGGCCTGACCAAGTGAAAGCTGTCCGGTAATTCCGCAGATAACATTTACGCTTATTGCCATAATTGCGTTTATTCCGCCAAGAATAATTATCTGCGCCGTATAGGCATCAACTGCCGGAGCACCAAGCGGGAACTCCATCAATGCGGCCGGAATAAGAACAACCGCCAGAGAAATCACAAGAAGAATTATTGTATTCCGTCTAAAATTATCTTTCATAATCTGCTCCCGTCAAACCTTGACAACCTGTTTTTTGCCAAGCAGTCCAGCCGGCTTTACAAGAAGAATCACAATGAGAATACAATATGAAATAGCATCCGCATATTGGGAAGAAATATAAGCCTTTGTCATAGTCTCGGAAATTCCAAGAATAACGCCACCAACCATTGCACCCGGAACAGAACCAATTCCGCCAAGAACTGCTGCAACGAAAGCCTTAAGTCCTGGAATATATCCCATAACAGGATCAATCTGCGGGTAGGCAGTCGCATAAAGAACACCGCCGGCACCTGCAAGAACAGAACCAATAACAAATGTAATTGCAATTGTCTTATTGACACTTACACCCATAAGACTTGCGGCTCCCATATCGTAACTTACAGCACGCATAGAACGTCCCGTCTTTGTATAGTTGATTATGTAATTCAGGATAACCATCAGAATGGCAGAAGAAATAATAACTATAAGCTGAATATTGGAAACCGAAACTATTCCGTTAGGGTAATTTGCCGTCGCCAGAGTAAAAATCTTTGTAGGCATCGTCGGGAACTGGCGCGGATCAGGTCCTACAAACGGCAAAACGCGCATTGTATTCTGAAGAATAAGTTCCACCGCAATTGCAGTAATAAGAGAGTTAAGTCTGGGCGCGTTTCTGAGCGGACGGTATGCACAGCGTTCAATAAGAAGACTCAACAAAGAACACACAATCATTGCTGCAATAAAAGCGCATATCATTCCTACGGGAGTTGTTCCCATGGCGCGCAAAACAAAATATCCGGTATAGGCGCCGACCATCATGACGTCACCGTGCGCAAAGTTAATCAGTTTTACAATACCGTAAACCATTGTATAACCGAGAGCAATCAATGCGTAGATACTACCCAGAGAAAGACCGTTTACGAGTTGTTTTAAAAAAGTATCCAACGTATCCTCCAAAAAGATCCATTCTTATACATTATAAGATTATCTATTCTACTATAATACGCAAAAAATAAAAAGGGGCGCACACCAGTTAAGGCATGCACCCCTTTGTGCAGATTTACTGACTATAAAAAGCGGATTAAATCTTATTTGGAAATATCAACTGTAGCTTCGTAAGCTGTAGCGAGTTTTCCGTCATCAGCCTTAACAAGCTTAATCATAACAGCAGACTTAACCGGGTTGCGGTTTGCATCAAAAACAATGTGTCCTGTTACGTAATCGCCGTTTGTTGCCTCAAGTGCATCGCGGATCTTTGCAGAATCATCAGTTGAACCTGAAGCCTTTATTGCATCGCGGAGCATATAAACACAGTCATATCCCAAAGCTGCGAATGAGTTGGGAGCCTTGTTGTACTTAGCCTTGAATGCCTTTACAAAAGTCTGAACCGCTGCACTGCTGCTGTCTTCAGAATAGTGGTTTGAATAATATCCGTTAAGAACTTCATCACCGGCATTGTCAGTAAGTCCGTCCCAACCGTCAGCTCCAACGATAGGAACATTGATTCCCTGTGCACGAAGCTGTTTTGCAATAAGAGCAACTGTTCCGTAATAATCAGGAAGATAAATTACTTCAGGATTTGCAGCCTTAATCTTTGTAAGCTGGGCATTAAAATCTTTGTCTCCAGTGCTGTAAGATTCCTTTGAAACAATAGAACCACCCAAAGAAGTATATTCTGCAGTAAAATTATCTGTAAGACCTACTGAATAATCATTTCCAATATCGTAAAGAATGGCGGCTTTTTTTGTACCAAGGTTTTCGTATGCAAATTTTCCACCAATTTTTCCTTGGAAAGGATCTGTATAGCAGGCGCGGAAAACATAATTACCAGCATCAGTAATAGCAACGGCAGTAGCAGCAGGTGCAATCTGAACAACTTTCTGTGCCTGAGCCAAATTTGTAATAGCCATTGTACAGCCAGAAGTAAGAGAACCGATAATTACCTTAACGCGATCCTTTGTAACAAGTTTCTTGTATGCGTTTACAGACTTGGCAGAATCACCTTCATCATCTTCGCAAATAAATTCAATTTTCTGTCCGTTAATTCCGCCGGCAGCATTGATTTCTTCTACAGCCAGATCAATACCATTTTTGCATTCAGTACCGTAAACAGCTACCCCACCGGAAAGAGGAGCAATACCACCAATCTTGATTGTATCATTCTTTTTTCCAGAACATGATGCTGCCATCATCATTGCAGAAACAACTGCAGTTCCCAAAAGAACGTTTTTAATACCTTTTTTCATATGTCCTCCAAAAAAACAAATGTTATGAATAAATATACCGAATTACATAGGTTTAGTAAATAAATAACGAAAAAAAAATGGGGAAATTTAAAAAAATACAGCCGCCCCTGTAGTATAAGGGCGGCTACGAAACCTAATTAAATTGATTAATTATGCTTCTGTTGATTCAGCTTCAGGAGCAGGAGCAGCTTTTTTTGCAGCGCGAGCATCCTTCTCTGCCTTGTTCTTGAAAGTTGCTTTGCAAACCTTGCAAATCTTTACTTTCTTTCCATCAACTTCCTGATCATACAAAGTTTTGACCTGAGCCTTTCCGCAAACCGGACAAACTCCACGGCCATGGTTCACTTCCTTACGGATTCCTGTTCCACGATGTGCTTTAGACATAGCTTACTCCTTTGCAGCTACAGCCTTTTCAGCTGAAGCTTTCTTGGCAGCTTTTTTTTCTGCCTTGGCATCTTTTTCTTCAGGTTCCGGCAACTTGTAGTCTACCAGTTCCAGAATTACTACATCCGCAGCGTCACCCTGACGGAAACCCATCTTAAGAACACGGGTATATCCACCATTGCGATCCTTCATGCGAGGTCCAAGTTCTGTGAACAATTTGTTCAAGATTCTTTCATCAGCAATAAACTTTGCAGCAATTCTTCTGTTGTGAACGCTGTCAGTCTTTGCACGAGTTATAAGTTTTTCGGCTGCCTTGCGTACTTCAAGAGCCTTTGACTTTGTCGTGGTAATGCGCTCATATCTAAAGAGCGAAGTTACCATGTTGCGTGACATTGCACGGCGATGGGCTGTTGTACGTGAAAGCGGATTAAATCCATTCTTATGATTCATTCGTTCTCGTCCTTATGTTTACGTAAGTTAACATCTTTAAGGTGGCTGTAATCGGTCATTCCAAGGGTAAGACCATGTTCTTCAAGTTTTGCCTTAATTTCCTCAAGACTCTTCTTTCCGAAGTTACGGGTCTTTGTTATGTCCTCTTCAGTCTTTTTTGTCAATTCACCGATTGTGTGAATGTTCGCATTCTTGAGACAGTTTGAACTGCGTACAGAAAGCTCCAACTCTTCAACCGAAGTGTTAAGAAGCTGGCGTACCATTTCATCACCTTCATCAAGCTCGTCTCCTCCGGAATATTCACTCTCGTTAAAGTTAACGAAAATTGCAAAATAATCTTTAGCAATCTTTGCTGCTTCAGCAAGTGCATCTTCCGGTTTTATAGAGCCGTCGGTCCAAATCTCAAGAATAAGTTTATCATAGTCGTTACGCTGACCTACGCGGCATGGTTCAATAGAATATTTAACCTTTGGTACAGGCGTAAAAATGCAATCCATCGGAATTGTTCCAACAACTTCGATGTAATGCTCATTCACTTCGGCAGGAACATAGCCTCTGCCCAAGTCAACCTGAATCTCAATCTCAAGAGAGGCACCATCCATCATCGTAAAGACTTCGAGTCCCTTTGTCATCACTTCAAGCTGACCCGGTTTCTCAAAATCGTCACTGGAAATAGTGCCTGGTCCCTTAAATTCATAAAGGATAGTATCCTGTTCGATATCCCGCGGCAGGCGCAAACGAATCTGTTTTAAGCTATTCAAGACTTCCAATGTGTCTTCTGAGATATTCGGGATTGTCTCAAATTCACTGGAAATAACATGAGGAACACCGTCTGCATCATACGAAGTAATCCTGACAGAAGAAATTGCATATCCCTGAATTGAAGATAAAAGTACGCGGCGGAGCGTGTTGCCCACAGTTGTACCGAATCCCGGTTCAAATGGATAAGCAGTAAACTTTCCGTAATTGGGATTTGTTTCGAGATGCTCAAATGTAATGCCCTTCGGTTTTTTAAAACCTTTAAGCAGATTTTTGCGAGCCATCTGAACTCCTTATTATTTAGAATAGAGCTCAACCACGAGCTGCTCTTTCACATCAGCAAGGTCCGTGACCTCTTCGCGGCGAGGATACTGAACGAAAGTTCCCTTTACGGCATCTTCGTCAAGAGTAATCCAAGGAGCCGTTCCTGACTTTGAAACTTCCTTGAGGCTGTCCTGAATAACTGCAAGTTTCTTGCTTCTTTCTTTAACCTCAATAACATCTCCCGGTTTAACCTGGAAACTTGGAATGTTTACAATGCGACCGTTTACCATAACATGGCGGTGCAGAACTATCTGACGTGCCTGGTTGCGGCATGAACCGATGTGCATTCTGTAAACGATATTGTCAAGACGGCTTTCGAGAAGACGGATAAGGTTTTCACCGGTTACTCCAGGCATACGAAGAGCATGCTCGAAAGTAAGGTGGAACTGCTTTTCCTGAACACCGTACATTCTCTTAATCTTCTGCTTTTCACGAAGCTGAAGACCGTACTCGCTGCGTTTTCCTGTGCGTCCCTTAGGATCTTTTCCAGGAGCTGCGCGCTTCTTGTTAATCGGGCACTTATCGCTCTTGCAGCGCTCACCCTTAAGGCACAATTTTGTCTGTTCCGTTCTGCAGAGTCTGCAAACAGGACCTGTATATCTTGCCATATTAGACTATTCTCCTTACATGCGGCGTGTTTTGCGTGGGCGACATCCATTGTGGGGAATAGGTGTTACGTCAGAAATAGACTTTACCTTAAGTCCCAATGTTCCCAAAACACGAATAGCATTCTCACGTCCGATTCCGGGTCCCTTTACAAAGACATGAACCTCGCGTAATCCATAACTTGCCGCACGCTGAACAGCAGTTTCAGCAACTGACTGTGCTGCAAACGGAGTAGATTTCTTAGCTCCGCGGAATCCCAGACCACCAGAAGAAGCCCAACTAATTGCGTTTCCTCTAAGATCCGTGATAGTTACAATTGTATTGTTGAAGGTTGCCTGGATATAGACATTTCCTTCATATACACTTTTCTTTTCCTTTCTCTTCTTTACGGTTGCCATCATCTACCTCCGCTTAAGCCTTCTTCTTGTTCGCAACAGTCTTCTTCTTACCCTTGCGTGTACGAGAATTAGTGCGAGTGCGCTGACCGCGAACAGGCAATCCCTTGCGATGACGCAATCCACGATAGCTACCAATATCCATAAGACGTTTGATATTCAAACCAATTTCAGAGCGAAGGCGTCCTTCAGTCTTGTAATTGTCATCAATTGCCTTGCGGAGTTTAGAAAGATCATCCTCAGAAAGATCATTAATAAGAACATGAGGATCAATCTTAGTAATTTCGCAGATCTTGCTGGCTGCAGAACGGCCAATACCGTAAATATATGTCAATGCAATATTGACATGCTTATTAGGGAGGTCAACTCCCGCAATTCGAGCCATCAGTTAACTCCTCAACCCTGTCTCTGCTTATGTTTGGGGTTAGAACAGATAATGCGGATGATTCCGTTTCTCTTAATAACCTTACACTTGTCGCAAATGGGCTTTACACTGGTTCGTACTTTCATAAAAGTCCCCCTGGAAAAATGTATACTACGTCGAATCATGGCAATCCGAAGCGAAATTATTTTCGCCATGGACTACAATCCGACGTCCCACTTCCACTTATGTAGTGGTGTGATAGTATATCATATTTTTCCAAACTTAATCTAGTCCTAAATCGCGAATTCTCCGTTTTTTTTAGAGATTACGTGACTTTAACCCCTTCTTAGTCAAACCATCATGGTGATGCATCTTAAGAAGAGCCTCAACCTGTGCCATGGTATCAATGTCAACACCTACCAGAATCAACAGTGAAGTACCTCCCATCAACATAGAAATTGACGGCGGAAACTTAAAGATGATCTGAATCACAGTAGGAAGCAGCGCGATGACTGCAAGATACAATGAACCAGGAAGAATCAGACGGTTCAAAACCTTCTGAAGATATTCCTCAGTATGGTCGGTACGGATTCCGGGAATGGAACCGCCGTTTTCACGGATATTCTTTGCGATTTCAGTGGGGTTCAGTGTTACCTGAGTGTAGAAGTAAGCAAAAAATATTATCAACAATACTTCAATGAAATTATACCAAAATCCGAGTGGATTCAAAACCGCAGAAACCTTCATAAGCCAAGTTGCCTTTGATGAAAGACTGTTGGCAATCTGAAGCGGGAACGTTAAGAAAGCAGAAGCAAAGATGATAGGAATAACGCCCGACGGATTAATCTTAAACGGAATATACGAACTCTGACCACCATACATCTTGCGTCCGACTACACGCTTTGCATAGTGAACTGCAATCTTGCGCTGTCCTGACTGTTCAAAAACAACAAGACCAATAATAACCAGGAAAAGAACAAATGCTACAATAACTAAGACAATATTTATATCTCCGTTACTTACGCTCTTGCCCAATTCGTATACGGCACTCGGAAGTCGTGCGACAATACCGGCGAAAATAAGCATAGAAATGCCGTTTCCGATACCATGCGCAGTAATCTGATCGCCCATCCATACAGTAATCATAGAACCTGTGGTAACTGTAAGAATAGCAAGCACATTAAAATAGACTTTGTTATCAAATATAATCGCGCCAGGAACTGCCTGGTTGATGGAGTCAGCATACACAGTCAAAGCTACAGACTGAAGAAGACATACAAAAATTGTACCTATTCTTGTCCAAGCCTGAACTCTCTGCTGACCGCCCTCTTCCTGAGCAATTCTTTTGAGTGACGGGAAAATAACGAGGGCGAGCTGCAGAATAATCTGTGTTGAAATATAAGGCATTACACCCAACATAAACACAGAGAATCTTTCAAACGCACCGCCCGCAAAAAAGTCCATGTAACTGGCAAACGCACTTTCCGCACCGCTGGCAAAACTGTTAAAGTACTGCAAAAGCAATGTGGCATTTATGCCTGGTATAGTAAGAACACTTCCCAGACGGAAAACAGCTAGAATGAGCAATGTAAAGAAAATACGGTTACGCAGTTCCTTTACTTTGAACATATTTACAATAGGATTGTTTGCCATTTAGTCACTCCAAACTTTTATTTTGCTTCTTCGGAAGTCTTTGTCTCAGCAGCCGGAACCAAAACTTTTACGGTTCCTCCGGCAGCCTCAATTTTTGCCTTGGCAGAAGCAGAAACTTTTTCTACTTCTACATTAAGCTTTTTCTTAAGGTCTCCGTTACCAAGAATTTTAACTCCGTCGATAACTTTTCCAACGAGACCCTTAGCTCTAAGTGACTCGCGGTTAACGGTTTCTCCGTCAGCAAACTTCTCTTCAAGTTCAACTACATTGAAGCAAACATATTCCTTTTTGAAAGGATAGTTAGAGAAGCCACGGCGTGCAATGCGACGATAAAGAGGCATCTGACCGCCTTCAAATCCAACATATGTCTTTCCGCCAGAGCGTGACTGCTGTCCCTTGTTTCCTCTTCCTGCAGTTGTTCCGCGGCCAGAAGAAGATCCACGACCAACAATACGCTTCTTTTTATTAGCACCCTGAGGAGCTGTAAGAATAAAATCTGCCATTAGTCAATCTCCTCTACTTTTACCAAGTGTGAGACAGCTGCTACCATACCAAGAATAGCCTCGGTTGCTTCATGCTCAACAGTGGAACCAATCTTTTTAAGACCAAGACTGCGAACAGTTGCCTTTTTTTCGGGCTTCTGTCCAATAACACTTCTAACGAGTGTAACACGAATCTTCTTTGCCATAATCAGCCCCACATATCCTTGAGTGTCTTACCGCGATTCTGAGCGACAGCACGAGCGTCCATAAGGTTTGTTACAGCATCAAATGTTGCGCGAACAACATTTACAGATGTACTTGAACCCAAAGACTTGGAAATAACATCAGTTACTCCGGCCGCATCCATAACCGCACGAACTGCACCACCTGCAATGATTCCTGTACCAGGACAAGCAGGCTTGAGCAATACTGAAGAGCTCTTAAACTTTCCTACCATCTCATGAGGAATAGTACCATTCTTCATGGGAAGTACCATAAGGTTTGACTTAGCCTTATCAAGGCTCTTCCTTATAGCTTCGGTAACATCATTTGCCTTTCCGAATCCGAATCCGATGCGTCCTTTTTTGTCTCCAACAACTGTCAGAGCAGAGAAAGACATTCTGCGTCCACCTTTTACAGTTTTAGCAGTACGGTTCAACTTTACAAGTTTCTCTACGAATTCATCAGCAGGCTTTCTATCAAAATTCTTCTGGTGTTCCATAGCCACTCCTAGAATACAATCCCGGCACTGCGGGTAGCGTCAGCAAGGGCCTTAACAACACCATGATAAAGATAACCGTTACGGTCGAACACAACTGTATTGATGTTCTTTTCCTTAAGGCGTGCACCCAAAGCTTCTCCAAGTTTTTTTGCACTTTCAACATTGGCTTTAAGTGCAATAAAATCCTTTTCCAGAGTTGAGATGGCAGCAAGAGTTCTGCCCTCATCATCGTTGATTACCTGTGCATAAAGATTGCGACCACTCTTGAACACTGTCAAGCGGGGACGTTCCGCAGTACCGTAAATTGACTTACGAATGTGAATCTTTCTGTGCAGGCGCTTTCTGTTTTTATCACTAAGTTTCTTGAACATATCAATTCACCTTATTTTACACCAGTCTTACCGACTTTGCGTCTGATAACTTCGGTTTCGTAACGTATTCCCTTTCCCTTATAAGGTTCAGGCTTACGTAATTTACGAATCTGTGCACTGAACTCGCCAACCTTCTGTTTGTCAATACCAGAGATTGTGAGTTTTCCATTCTGATCTACAGTTACTGTAAGTCCCTCTGGAATCATTGCTACGAAATCAGATGAATATCCTAAGTTCATAACGATTGTCTTGCCCTGGATTTCAGCACGGTAACCAACACCAGTGATAACAAGAGTCTTAGAGAAACCGGCTGAAACACCAGTAACCATATTGTGAATAAGGTTGCGGTAAAGTCCGTGTGCAGCGCTGGCAGCTTTAGAACCGTCAGCCGGAGTTACGATAACTTCTGTTCCCTTAACTTCAACATTAACCAATCCGTTTACATCCTGCTTAAGCTCGCCCTTAGGACCTTTTACAGTCACAAGGTTAGGAGCTACAGTAACGGTTACACCTGCAGGAATAGTTACAGGAAGCTTACCAATCTTAGATGCCATATCTTCCTCCTATTACCATACGTTGCAGATCAACTCGCCGCCGACCAACTTTTCAGAGGCCTTTTTGCCAGTTGTAACACCGATTGAAGTTGAAACAATTAATGTACCGTATCCGTTGTAAACGCGCGGTAATTCCTTGTAACCTGAATAAACACGACGACCAGGTGTAGAAATTTTCTTCATACCATGGATAACTGACTTGTTTGCATCATCGTACTTAAGGAAAATACGAATAATGCTGTGTCCGTTGTCGTCCTGAACTTTCTTGAAGTTTTTAATAAAACCTTCAGTCTTAAGTATCTTTACAATTTCCAGTTTCATCTTAGAGGTAGGAACATCTACCTTCTCGTGACCGACTTTCGCCGCATTCTGGACTTTTGCGAGCATATCTGCTATTGGGTCTGAAGCTGCCATTTTATTCTCCTGTCACTACCAAGATGATTTTGTGACGCCTGGTAAAAGGCCTTCACTAGCTAATTTGCGGAAACAGATACGACAAATCTTAAACTTCCGCAAATATCCATGAGGACGACCACAAATATGACACCTGTTGTACTTACGTGTGCTGTACTTAGGAGTGCGGTTCGCCTTGATAATCATTGATTTCTTAGCCATGAACTTATTCCTTATTTCCTAAACGG
>OLHA01000037.1_pt1 | contig 76535 bp, 102 predicted proteins | sample 1605961 | NCBI WGS metagenome assembly OLHA01 (sample SAMN03283288) | human gut metagenome | biome: human-associated habitat; material: feces | host: Homo sapiens | place: Peru | collected 2012
ACTCCTTGATACGCTTTACTGTATGGCTGTCCTCGTTACGTTCCTTCTTGAATCGAGCATCAAACTGCTTCTGCTTCAGGTTGTACGTCCCCTTCTTTCCTTTCTCACCAACAAGGCAGAAGTCCATGAGCATCTGGGTCGCTCCGTCCGTAATGCCGAGGAACAATCCTTTGAAGCCGAGAAGCATCTTGTGCTCAACATGAGAGAACACCTTTCCAATCATCTCCGTATGGATGCCTCGCTTTGGATAGTCCGTATCGTCAACCATCAGACACACGGGAGCATGAGCATCCCTCTCCGTGCTTGCCTGTGTCTTGCGCCAAAGCTGGGTTGTGATATTGGCGAGGATCTTACGCCAGTCATAGTCCTCTCTGGAAAGAAAACGATAGAACACGTCCTTACCGCAGTCGGCGATGCCGCATAGGGACGAAGCAGAATAGTTAAACACATTCTTGATCATGAAACATGGAAACAACAACAATAGCTGTAGCACCTGCAGCTGCGAGTATTTGCAGTTGCATCTGCTTTCCGATCCGAAGAGCCTTTTCTCCGAGAGATTTAGCGTTCGTGTTATGTCCATTATCTGGTTCATTGCACTCGTGGCATCATTTTCTTTGAAATATTTGCCGATTTCTGAAATAAAATTCTTACCTTTGCTCATGGGTATGGAAGTATTTGTGAATTGTTTTTTGTCACTACAAATTTACAAAGATTTTGCCACATAGGCAAACTTCCATGCCATTTTGTTTTAGGCAGTTACGTCATGTTTTGTTAACTTGCGAAACTTGAATATATATAATCTAAAGTAACTTCTCCATGTACTGTACTGTAAAGTTTTGTTCCTTTAGGACAATATTTTAAAATTTCTGCAATATTCATAACTATTTCTATTTATTCATTTCACTCCGTTTCCACTGTGCGAACAAAGCGCACTTCATACAATCGCAATCACAAAGCGGGTTACGATAGCACGCCGCACGTTGTTATTATAGATTCACAATGTCATCTACATAAGCCCACGCAACAAATTCAAAAAAGCGACAATATTCGCAAAGACTAATCCATATAGAACTGATTTCGTCATATTTCATGAGAAAAATGTCGTTGTCTGAATTGAGCAAGCAAATATCCACATCCCGAGTTGCTGGTTCTTCGTTCGGATCGTGCCAAATCTTTGATTTTTCCATTGTTATTTTGGTTAATACGCCTTCCCGTGCTTGGGCGGGCGTGCTGCATTGTACTTCATTTTCTCCGTGACGTGCCATTCCAATTCAACGCCCATGTACTTCGCCCACTCCGTGACGTATTCAAGACTTAAACGGATGCGGTCCTCAATCTTCAATTGGCTGCAAATCCCCTTTGTCAAAACGTATACGCTCTCTACAAACGTGAACTTTTGAAACGGATAGTCATCAATGCTGACATCATTCTCTTCAAAGTGCATATTCAACGCTCCTGCAAGGTCGCAGAGGCGAATTACCACGTCAGCCATCTCGTCCTCCACGGTGTCCTTGATGAATGCGTCAAAAGACCTTCCACGTTGGCCATTGTACGCCAGCATAGTTGGCGTGCCGTCCACTTCTGTCAGCTTCCACCATTTCGCCTATCTCTGAAATAATAAGCATTAAACAGTGCATCTTGCCCACAGGCATTTCCCAAAAGCCGTGCTTCACGGCGTTGGCGTGGGCTTCTTTTGCCAATTTGTTGTAATCCATGTTCTTTGAATTTTATCGTTTTACCAAATGTTTTTTGCTTTTGGATAGCGCATTTTTGCGACTATTCTGTTAACCATGTTGAAAGCTATCTTTGCGGAGCGGGTTTTGAGGAAAATGTACTGTTTGCGCGATTCTTCCTTGCGCTCCACGAAACCATGTTCTCCGTTTTTGTAATATGGATTATTTACAAAAACTGTGTATTCCCTATCGGTATCCAATCCGTCACTAATTCCGATTGATACAAGTTCTTTGTTCATCAAATACAAAGTGTAAATTGAGGGTGGGTCTGTTGGGTCTGTCATAAACACGTCTATCCCTTTGCACAAACGGAACTTGCCAAACTCGTTCCGCAAGTTGAACTTCTTGCCAGTCGGCTCAATCTGAATTCTAACACCTTCTCCGTTCTCATTTACGCACCTTTGCACAAGCTGGTCACTTGTGTAATTCACGCCAACATGCAAAGGATACCCCTCAACATCGAGTAAAGCAAATCCAACAAACTCTTTCCTAAATATTTTTTTCGAAACCATTTGCTCTATCATTTCATTCATGAAGCAAGCATCCGCCTCAGAAAATACTGTAATACTATATTTTTCCATATTCGTTGTTTTTGGCCCTGTAATGAACGATAATTACTTTACCCTATAAAGCACCCACGGCTCGCTCGTTCGTTCAACACGGGGCACGCACGGCCCTCCTATCGGCTTACTCGCACCCATACTTCTCGCACCATGCCTTTTTCTTTTCATAGAAGGCTCGCTTGTCATTGTTAAACTGTTCGCACAAGTATTCGAGTTTCGCGCCCCACTGGTCAGAAACGGCACGAACATCAAAGTCACCGTATCGGTTAATGAGCATAGATTTTATTTCGTGCAAATGGCTCTCACTTACACCCATAAGTGCATCGCTTGCGTCGCAATGGATGAACTTAATACCCAAATTCTCAAGATCATCCATTGTGATGGCCGACAGCTTTTTTGTATCTCCGATTTTCATTTTATTGATGTGTTAGTGTATGCCCCGTAGCAGGGAATACGGTTCTTTTTAAATGCCCAAATAATTAGCATACAGTTTGCCAAACTGTTTTCCTGCATATTCAGCAAGTTCGCTTGTTTTAAAGGCAAGCCGAGACCCAAAGCGCACAGTCGTTGTATCGCAATTCGTAAACGCAAGCGACACACCGCCACTCGCATAGTCGCACGACTGATAGACCACACTGGATTTTTCTTCTTTCGACATGTTCCTAATCTCTTTATCGGTATAAAGGAAAAAACATGGAGAGTGTCGTTTCTCGCCTTTTATGAAATACGGTGTCCACCCTTCATTAAGTGCCGCTGTAACAATGCACAGCTTTGAATAAGCTATCAAGTTTGGTGTTACATCTGCCTTGCGAAGTGCCTTGTACTCTTTGACTAAAGGATGAAACGGCTTGAGCTCTTTTAAGGCATCCTCAAATGTCTTAACCCTGTCCATGACGGTCTTTGGCTTTAATGTTTCCACACCAAACAATAGTTCAAGAACCTGCTTCTGTTCGTCACTTCCAACCCGGTAGGCGTTAATCGCCTTCTCTTTTTCAATGTTTAATATCTCCATATCTTTAACGCTTATGTTTTACACTACTGAGAACGGGAAAACTATAACTCTTCCAGTTTCTTGTTAATACTTTCTATGCACCGTTCTATGGACTTTTCAAACTCATATCGCAAAATATCCGGAACACGAACCCCATCGGTAAATGACGGTGTAACAATCCTCCATGTGTGCAAATGGTCACAACCAATAGCACTTTGAAACACTCGAAGTTCATCACGTTGATTGCTCAACTCCAATACCTTTTTTATTTTATCTTCTGTCATTGTCTTTGTATATTTAATTGTTATTTAATTGCGTAACAGATGAACCTTTACGACCTTGTTAACCATATTGGGTTGGGACTTGTTCATACTATCCATTATGCGACACTCCAATTCTGTTTGTGTCTCATACTTTTTGCGAATGGGGGGGGTAAGCAAATCTGCAATGACCCTTTGGCCGTTACTCATTGTCAATACTGCTTTCATATTGTTTTATCATTTAGTATGTTTCAATAGAGACGATAGGCTTTCCGCTCATGGTCTCAGCCTTTTCTATTGCGTCAGGATAATTGGCTGCCCGGAGCCTCATGATACTTCCGTCGATCAGCTCAATCTTGAATCTTTTTGTTTTACTCCTTCCCATCATTTCCGTTCTTAGATTCCACAAATACCCCCATGCTTGAGAGCAACTTCTTCTTGTTTTCGTCCATATCCTCAAACGCCTCGGCAACTGCGCTTTCCTCGGCTTCTTCGTTCAGTGTCGTTTCGCACAGATCGTTCACCAAGTATTCAGTCGCGCTTTTCACATCTTCTTCGTGTTGATTGACATCAAAGCCCCAGTTCTCTTTTAGCAATCTTTCGGCAAGCTGAATAATGTCGTCAATGCGGTATGTTCTGAGCGAATCTTTGAGATTGACGCCACGACATTCCTTGGTTATGTCTATTATCCTGTCCATGACCGCACATTCGGAGCATGCGAGAACATATACAAGTCCGACAAAAGACGCATCGAGAGCCTTTTCTGCATCCATGTATTTCTTCGTCACGTCGTACATGGCAGACCTTAGATTACGGAAGTTGCCTATGCTGTTACTTATAAGCCTTCCAAAATAAGGATCCATGAAGTCTTTGTCAACCAAAGATGTTTGGTAGTCCGTGTGCCGTTTCAGGCTTCGTTCAATGCGTGACAAGTAATCTTTTACGATAGGAGAGAACGACTTCGGTTTTTTGAACCTAAACCAGTCTATGCACTCTATGTATGCGTGATAAACGAATTGCGTAAACATACCGCAAAACTTGATAGACTGAAACTCTGCCACATGCATTGCGTCGGCAAGGTTTTGTTTCGTCACATGTCCGGGTACATATAGCGTGGTTCTTTTCCCGTGCGAATCGGCTATGCTAACCTTTTGTATTGCTTTTACTATCATTTCCCTTTCTCCGTTTAATAAAGACCATTGTTAGCATTATAGCCGCTGCTACGCATGCGATAAGCAGGAATATCATCCCACATACTGCAACCACAAACATAGGCAGTAATACCACCCATACGGGCCATTCTATCAGTCCCGTGCAATACAACACGATAAGGGCGATTTGTACCGTAGTGATCAAATATATCACATCAAGGCCCTTGTCTCGTTTAGTTCGTTTCTCCATCTTCATCAAAGTTTAATTTAAGTTGTAGGAATTTCTGTGCGTACCATTTCTTGTATGACACGCCGGAAATCCACCAATCGTATATGTTCTCCGCTATTTCGTTTTCTTGCTCCTCTGTCAAGCGGTCAGAAGAGGAGCTTTCCTGCCAAAGTACTTAGCTCACTCTTTTCCTTGGCATGCTCTCCAGGTGTCCTTTTGGTAGAAATTTAGATGGTGTTTGAATCCAACTTGAGAGCGTTGCCAATGGAAATATCTGTCTGCATGTTGAATCAGTTTCTTTTCTTGTCCTCTTCAATGAACTTTTCTGCCATGCTTTTGATTACATCACAGAAATTATCGACACTATTAGAAAACGCCTTATTGTCACCAAACGAAGCACTTTTCAGTAGCGAAGTGGACGAAAACGCTATTCCTGCCAGAAGCAAGTCAACGTTTACATTCCCATCCTCATCCTCTATTCTCTCAGCAACGACGAATATTTGGTCGTTTATAATTTTGACTAAATCCTCAAACTCCATTTTCACTACATGTTATAATATACCGATTTCCCCGTCTCTTTCTCGTATAATTTGTGAAGCCTTTCGTTGTATGACGTCAGGGTCTCACCAAGGAGCATGGGAGGAAGCGGGCAAAGGAACATCTTCCATCTGAAATACTCGATGGTTTTCACATTGCCGCCACCTTTGCCAGCATTGAGTATCGTTTGCTTCTTATTGATATACCGAGGCTCCCAGTTTGAGCAACCTTTGACGCCTTCGACTTTAAATTTACAACCTTTCCCATGCACATTTTTGTGACAAGAAGCACAGCAGATATAGATCCGTATTCCGTAAGTACTGGTGATATATTCCTTGCTCATTCTCCCTTCATTTTAAGTTCGACAATTTCATGGTCAAGTCCATTTCTTTCTGCACGCTCGTTTCCGACAATAGCCGTACAAATCAATAACGATACGGCAATAGTCACACCAACAAGAACCCACGGGTACTTATGCGCCATGGCATCAATAGAACGCCATGTGTTTCGCAAAATAACGAACGAGTATTTTGCTACTTGCCTGAACGCTTCTTTGCTACTTACATCGTAAGTGAAGTCGATTATATTTCTCATATTCTTATACTGTTTTGTTTCCTACCGATTTTGTGAACACCAATTGTCGCATTCCTGCCAATACCCGGCAATGAATGCTTCTTTCAATGTTGCGTCTGGGTGATCCCTAACCCAGTCTTCTGCCTGCTTGTGTACGTCAGCCATGTTTTCCTCTTAATGATTCTCCGACAAATGGGACAACCTTTGTGGTTGCCCTAAGCCTATCAATGGTTCTCTCTCCGTATTTTGCCGACAACTCGTCAATCGTGAGGTTTGTCGAACAGATAAGCAACTTCCCTTTTTGTTCTACGGCATCACACAATTCAATGAACGGAATTCTTTTGTTGCCATAGATGTTAGACACGCACTCCGTCCCCAAATCATCGATATAGACAAGGTGTCGGCTAAGTATTTCGTCTGGAATCTTATTCAAGTCCTGGGCGTTATATACGTTCAGGATTTTGTTGCACTTTTCTCTTATGACGATAGGAAGGACATATCTTCCGATTAGTGACTTGCCAAGGCCACAACTTCCAATCATCAAAAGTCCTGCACACCTGTTGTCTTCCATCCATTCTACAATAGGGTCGTAATTGCGGTCAAGCCATTTGGCCTCCCGCGCTCCGCCCCGTGAGAATTTATCGACGTAATAATCAAGGCCACTCTTTAGTAAGTCCCTGGCGTTAGGTATTCTTATGCGAACCATGTTGGGCATACCGACACCCAAGCCTTCTTGATTTCTTTTTACGATTTCTTCAAAATTCAAACCAATCACCATTTTCCTTTGTTGTAGTCTTTTTCTTGCGAGTTGTGGAGAACAATTCCAATGTCTTGGTTGCTATCCTTTCGTTCCTCTCGCAGAGGAAACAGACCAGCCCAATTATTAGACATAGACTGCTCAACAACCTTCATGGCTATATCGCCGTCGCCACTTGACAACTTGATCAGCTTCTTCTTTAGAGCTTCAAGGCCAACTGGCTTGTACGTCTGTTTCTTTTCACTCTTGTATCTGAGCCACTTCTTAATGGCTTCGTTCATTTTCTCATCCTCAAAGAACACATCATCGGCATTATTCGAAGTTTCTTTCTTCTCCACAGCAGACGGATGCTTGGCCAAGGTTGTCTTTCGCTTGTAGGACGAAATGTTACACACGGTTATGATTCCCTTCGTTCCTTGGTGTCGATCGGTTATCTCTACTGCATTGAGTGATTCAAGTTTTTGGATGCAGCGATACACCTTGTTCTTGGTATATCCAATCTCCTTCGCAATTTCAGAATAACTCTTAGTTATTATGCCATTTACGTCAGAGGTATGTACCAAATAGAACAAGATGCCCATAGTTATAGGATCGCCAACCTTTTCAAATAGAGCGTCATGGATCATCATATATCGTGTTTGTGTGAGTGTATATGAAGGAATAAAAAGAAAATGGATTGTTGTGAACCACGAACCGCATTCCCTCTATTCCTTCATATAAGTAATGGTATAACGTTAGAACGGGTAGTCGTCGCCATTTCTTCGGCCCTGCGTGTTCTGGGACGAAGACGGACGATTCACGCCACCTATCTTCTCAACTTTCCACGCACTAACCTTGTTGTACCACTTCCCAAGATACTCCTGAGCGTCGATTTCAAAATCCACGACCACCTCGTCCTGAACATTGCAGGTGCCACAAAAAGTGGCAACTCTTTCCTCGCCGAACAGGTTGAAGCAGACTTTTTTCGGATATTGGCCCGGGATCTCCACGACGAAATCAACAGTCTTCCAATTTTTACCGTTTTTTGACACACCCGACTTTACGTCCATGATGTACAAAATTCTACCCTCTACTTTCATTTTCCGTTGCCGTTGATTATGTTGTCAATGTAATCGTTTGCCATTACCACGCGCTCCTCCATCGTCTTCACATCCTCATCGTTACGGAGGATCTCGGCCCAATGAATAGGCTTTGACAGCCAAGGGCAATAGACGATGAAGTAGCCACTGGTTGCACCCGTGCAGCTCATCTCCGCCATCATTTGCCAATAGTACTTGGGCTCTGTCTCCTTGAGCGACGCTGCGTCATGGATAAGTGTGCGGTACTTCATGTAAGTATTGATGTTGGGGCACTTCACCTCAATGATCTTAATGTCGCCACCATCGCGGCCATAGATTGCACCATCAGGCGAGGCCGCAAAATGAGGGATGGTGTCGTGGCTGCAAGAAGAAACCTCCGCGATCTCCATTCCTTCGTTGAGTTGAACGAAACATGCCTTTGCTTGTTCCTCCATGTCAACACCCCACTGCATTGCTTTGGTATTTACTGAGACTTGATTGATATAGTCTTGGAAAATATCATCATCATTCAAGAATGCGGGATTGAAAAGACGTTCGCCAGCAATTTGATAAAGATACGCTTTTGCAGTCTCGGAGAAAACTTCATCTTTCTTGCGGCCGGACTTCATAATGTCGGCAACTTTAGATCCAGTTATTTTCCCAATTCGAACTCTTCTCCAAGAAAGTTCTCGTTGGTCATTGTCTTCGTTTATCATTACTTTTGTATTTAAAAATATATCCTTTACTGTGTTTGTATTTACCACTGCAAACACGGCATACAGAACCAGAATTAGTATTGAATTTTCTTGCAGCATCAGAAAGAGAACTGCACTCGCAAACAAAAGCCCCATCAATCCTATAAACGTTTATAGGAACGGATGTTTTTTCTATTGAACTTTTTAGTCCTCTTTTAGTTGCAGCCTTTCTTTTTTCTGTCATCACATATACAGGTTTCTTGTTGGTGGGTTTAGGAAGTATATCATTACCATTCCAATCTTTCTTCCACATCCACTGGTATCCGCCTGTGGACTTTCTTGTACCAGAACAAGATGCTGTAATATGTGAATGACATATACCTAATTCTTTTGCTGCCTTAGATGATGTCCTAAATTCTTTTATGAATTTACCATCCAAGTCAAACATGACAACAGCCCACCCGCGAAGTACAAGTTTTTCTCTTGTTTCGTCAGAGGCGCGTCTTCCGAGAGATGCGAACCCTATCTTCCTGCGAGTTTCAGCAGAATGCGTGTACTCACCTTTCTTTCTGCACCTTGTCATAGTGATAGGGTTTCTACAGTTTTCTGCTTGGGTACACCATCTAAGGTTTTCAGTTCGATTATCCGTTCTTATCGTGTTGATGTGGTCAATACATGGTTTGTTTTCCGGATTTGGAATAAACGCCATTGCAACAACACGATGAATACGCATAAGCTTCCGCTTTTCTATAGTTCCGTTACTGAAAAGATATTGCCAATAGCCGCTTTTGCTAAGTTCGAATTTAACAATGCGTCCTTTTCTTAATTCGGTCTTCCCGTCTGATTTATGCAGCAACAAATCTTTAGAACGAACTCTTCCGATGTTCGAAACTTGGTATCTATCCTCATATCCAACAACGTCTTTCCAAATCTCTTCTTTCATTTACTTAGCCTCCCCCTTCTTGGCCACATCTGCCTTTGCTGCTTCGGCAGCTTTGCTCGCAATAGTCTTTTTGTTCTCTTCGGCACGATATGGCCTCATTACCTCTTCGACAGTCGTGTCGCCATCTTTGAGAGACTGAGTAATACCGAGAAGGAGGGCAATTTGGTCTGCCTTGATCTGATTGACGGTCTGCTTGCCACAGAGCTTTACAACCTCGTTCTCGGTTATACCATACTCGTCCTTGAAGAAGTCGATACACTTCTTGCGTCTTGCGACAAGCTTTTCCTCATCGGACAAGTCGCCTGTAATGAGATGTTGGGCAGCTTGATATACCTTGTTCGTAATTGCCTTTGGAATAACAGAGAATACCGCATTGCGATAGGCTATTGAGTTAGCGGCGTTACCGGTAACAGTAATCATGTCTTCAGAGAAACGATTGCCGTTCTTACCGATGATAGAGCGTCGCACCTCAAATGCAGTAGCAACATTGTTTTCCAAATCCCAACAAGTACCACGGCTGATAACCTGCTTGTCTGTAACTTGGACTACCTTTGCTTCGGCCCTCATATTGCCCCAATTTGAGACAATGAGTTTGGCAAGATGAACACTCGGGCCAGTAATAGGCTTTCCTCCACGTTGAAGTGCATACCCACAACTTTGTGCGGTCTCATAGTCAATAGTAGCCATGGCTATTGAGTTATTTACACATCTTGCAATGTCTCTTGGATATTGCTTTGCCGTAGCTACCTGCGAATCGACGTTTGCACGCTCTACTGCGTCAAACTGAATGATACTTTGGTCTTGCTGAATCTGCATGACCTCATACCCCGGATTGTCATTCTCCATTTTATTTACTGTTAAATTATTAAATATGATTCAAAAGAACTTGTGGGGTTGTGCGGATTCAAACCGCACTCGGTCCTAAGTTTATTCGTGGCTTATCAGGTGCCCACGTCGCAACCCCTTTACGAATAGTTAATCTATTGACAAAGCACGTTCCATAGATAGCCCTCCGAACACCTGCCATTCGCCAGAAGCAAACCTCACTATATATTCGCCCTGCCTTGCAGTTGTCCGTCCTCGTGTCTTCGTCTCTTCGATATAACACTCCATTTTCTTTGTGTGCGCATTTATTGCAACTCCCTTGACGCATTCAAGTTTTCGCAACATGCTCACGTTTTTCTTATCTACCTTGATTGAATATGTTATTTTCATAACTTTATATTAAAGTAGCGGCCACCCTTGCGGGCAACCGCCATTGGGATAAAACAAGCAGCTATTCTCGCGAACGGCTACTCTTTACATAAAGCAATTGCCACCGCTGTGGCCATAATAAATTAAATCGTTTTTGTGCAATATTATAATGTTATGTCCAAAAATATCCATTCTGTTGGAATCCCCCTGCGCGACAAACGATTCCTCGCTTTCTGACCAGGGGCAGTCTTGAAATAGCTATAAGTCCATAATTTGTCCTTATATATATTGTTGCTCTTAATGTTATCACTCTAAAAACGCCCTATCCTCACGGACAAGGCGGAATAAATATGTACCATAAACCAAATCTTATACAATAAGGTTCTCATGCAACGCTTTGCAAGAAGTAAATCCATATCATTGATAATAAATAAAGCAGATGGGGCATGGGAATCGAACCCAATCGCGAACGACTGCATTGTACAGTCGAACGTGCAAACCATTAACCCCAGTTCGTCTATGGTCTCATCAACAATCACGCACACACTTGCAATGACGATTCTTCTGGCAGTAGTATTCTGCACCTTCCATTGTAGTCTGAATACGCTGAATTGATTAGGCCACGACGCTATGGTTATTCACTAAATATTTCTTTTTCGCAAAGGCACGCCCTTTTCGAGGGTCACGGCATACATAATGCTATCCTCTACTTCCTTTATGCCTTTACTTAATCCAACAAGTCAAAGAACTATTTACTTTTAATTTGTGGCGGACGTGGAATCGAACCACTATTGACCAACCTTTTCCGCCCGTATGTATCAATACACCCTGTGTCGCTCTAACAACTTGTCAACATCATCTTTCTTGAAGAAAGACGCATTGCCTATCATTGAATGTCGAAGAAGTCCCTTTCTTCGCAACTCGGCAACATACGATTGGCTCATCCCAATATATTTTGCCACCTCTTTCTGCGAAAGCCATATTTTTTCAACGGCCTCGACACGAACATTTTTCTTCATACTGCAACCTTCTTAATCTCTTCAAGCGTCATCTTTCTTGTGATAGTGTCCGGCCTAACCGTTCCTACAACAATCGTGTTGCCATCTATTCGACAGAAGTACGTCAGTCCGTCTTCCCTTGGATACGCCTTCTTGACATAGGATACAAGGTTCTTTGTTGACGCAACAGCAGCCTGATTTGGCAATGTTACGGTCAGAGTGCCGAACCTGCCAATCTGCGTTATGTCTTCTATATGAATCTTGTTTGCCACCATTTTACTATTATATTTCTAAATATTGTTAAATTAAAGCCAAAATACTTGGTAGGTTTGGCAAGAACACCTATCTTTGCAGTGTCTAAATGTTTGGAGTAGGTGTAAAAACCGAAAGCCAACCTTTTGTATCTTTGTACTTCTCAAAAGCACGGTGCAAATTTACGAAAAGTCAGACTTCGTGCCAAATTTTACATGGTAAAAGTCAGACGGCTTAACGGTAATTAACATCACGCTTCGAATGGCGTTAAGTAATTTAAAGATATTAACATGGAAGAGGTAAGAGAAAGAATTAAGGAGCTGGTGCGCGAAAGTGGCGTGGCAGCAAACTCGTTTGGAAAGATTGTCGGGATTGACCCCTCAAACTTTTCAAGAAAGATGCGCGGTGAACAGTCAATTACTCGCAAGGACATTGATAAGATAAGCAGCGCCATTGGTGTGAGCAAGGCTTGGTTGCTGAATGGATCTGGCGAAAAGTACGTCAAGGAAGAGGCAAGTGATCAAATCGGAGCTTGTACTGGCGTGCCATACTATGATGTTGACTTCGCCCTTGGGTTTGGCGATTTGCTTGGTGAGAAACATTCTGCCCAGGTCCGATATATATCCATTCCTGGATATGAGGCGGCAGACATGTGGGTTCGCACAAGTGGAGATGCCATGAGCCCTACCATCAACAATGGAGACATCATTGCGCTCAAGGAGGTGTCCGACTGGAAAGTATTCATGCCAATGAATGAAATATATGCCATAGAGACAACCAATGACCTTCGTACTATCAAGGTGATTCGTGTTGGAAAAGACCCGGAGCATCTTACGCTTCATTCTCACAATGAGGATTACGAGGATCAAGAGGTTTTGAAATCTTCAATCAAGAAAATTTACAAGGTTCTTGGAAGATTGTCAATACGTACTCTATGAAGATACTTAGACTAACTTTTGGCGAGCGTAGCATGGAGGTCTTACTCCATGTACGCTTTCCAAAGTCGTTCGCACGAGGTGTGAGCAAACTGTGAGTAGGTATTCTATTGATACGTAAACCCCTGGTAATAAGCGTATTTTCGGGAGACGTAAAAACTTCCCAAGCCGAGGAGGCGGGTTCGACTCCCGTATTCCGCTCTTTAGCAGGAATACACTGAAAATCAACACCTTACAAAATTTCTCTGTAAAAAAGAAATCAGAAAACAGCTATATTCATACGGAAAATTTGGCAAATAACCCGTCATAAACGTGGCTAAATCTGGCGATTTTGTGGGTAAATCTGTGAGTAAAAAACGGCAGGTTTGATTATCAGTGAAAAAACACCTGTATAAATTATGATAACGAGCATTAAGCCATACGTCGATGGAAAGACGAATTGTGTGTACTTCATTATTTCTTACAAGAAGAAAAGATTCCAAGTAAGTACTGGCATGAGGAGTAGCGAAAAGTTCTCGGGCCTCGTGTTTCCAAACAGTACGCCAAACAGTACGGCAAAGACGGCACGCCTTGCAAGTCTCTATTCCTCCATAGACGCATATATGGAGAAACACCTGGATGAACCCTTCGAGTTGATGAGGCGCAATATCAAAGCTATCATTAACGGCGAGGAGCCTCAGTCGGGACAATCACTCGTCCACTACTTCGAGGAGTTTATGGAGACAAAGACCAACGAAAGCACCCGCGGTATCTATGAGACTACGAGAAAGCGGCTGGTCATGTACGACGAAAAGGCATTGATCGATGATATTGACCGTAGGTGGCTTGACGGTTTCTTGGCACACGAAATCATGCGTGGCCGCAAGATGAATGGAATTGCCATTGACTTCCGCAACATGCGGGCCGTATTCAACTGGGCAATAGACAACGAGGAAACGAAGAATTACCCGTTCCGCAAGTTCACCATCAAAACGGAACGACAAAAGTTTCTGTACCTATCCATAGAGGAGATGCGCGAATACAGAGACATTGAGGTAGAGGACTTCATGGAGAAGTACCGTGACATGTTCCTGCTCGGATTCTATCTTATCGGCATCAATCTTTCTGACCTTCTTGAGCTGCCAGCGAATGCTATCAAGCACGGACGCATTGTATATAGGCGCAAGAAGACGGGCCGTCTGTACGACATCAAGGTAGAGCCCGAGGCCCTGGAGATTATTAACAAGTACCATGGTACGAAGCATCTTGTCCGTTTCCTGGATGATGGCACAAAGTTGTCGAGTTTCAAGCGACGGCTTGGAGACTACATCAAGAGGATAGGAAAGGTAGAATTGGTGAAGAATCGCAGGGGCGCACTTATCAAGAAGCAGTTGAAGCCATTGCACGATGATATTGTGTGGTACACGGCCAGGCGTTCATGGGCCACGATAGCGGCCAGCCTTGACATTCCGAAGGAGGTGATAGGAAAGGCCCTCGGCCATAGCGAATGGGATTCGACGACAACTGACCTATACATCAATTTCGACAACCGAAAGATAGATGAGGCCAACAGAAAGGTTATCAATGCGCTCAATGCCGACTTGGCCCTAAGCAGGACCGATTAGGAGGTAAACACTAATCACAGTCATAGCAAGGTGTAATCTGTTTGAATTATCATGTTAACAAAATGTCATTTCCTTAACATGTCGCATGAAACGTGTTAAGGAAACGGCGTTTTGGCTAACATGTTCTTTAGTATGAGCATACTAAAAGCATGGCGAGAGGTGCTCACGCATCCCCCGCCACTTAAATAGACATAAAACGAAAGAATATGTTTAGTAATTTCAATCAGTCCGCATAATTAGAAATTGCACACTTTTGAGCATTTGTGCAATTTTGTTTAGAACAAACTAAGCTGCACTCTCTTGTTTCCTCGCAAAACAAATCCACGAGGTGTGTGCGCTTTGGCAAGAGGCGCACAATGCGCTCCGCCAGTTTGTTTTTGCTCCCTTTGTATGGAAGTCCGTATTTCATACAACATTTGTTTTTGTTACAATCTGTTCATTCGTATTCTACCAATATTGCTGGCGCCTTGGTCATCGAGCTCGTCCCGTGAAGGATGTTCCCGAAGCCTTCCTTGCGGTAATGGGCCGTGATGGTTGCACTTATCTGGGGGGGCAGTTTATTGCTCGCACATTATTCACACCTATTTGTTGCAGTAAATGTCGCCGTTCTTTGTGTAACAGTTTCCCATGACTTTTCCGCAATAGATGTCTCCGTCCTTGTTCTCCACATTGCCCCCAACCGTCCGACATTTGATGTCTCCGTCCTTTGAAACAACCGTCCCGACATGCCCATTCACGGTAATCTCTCCTTCTTCTGTTGTCAGGCTTTCAACGTTTCCCGTTATCTCAATTTTCAGGACGGGTATCTCACTCTCATCAAACACTTCAATCGGCTTCCCGTTCACATAGATGCCGTCGGATGTGAAACTGATGCTCTTTCCCGTCAGATCGATGTTGCTCCCATAGATTTGGGTGCATCCATTGTTAATCATTTTCTTGATAAATACCATTTTGAATTAGTTTGTCTTTATCGTGAGGGCAAGGTCCGTCCGTCACGTTCACCCTTGTTGTCACCACGATGCTTTTGATATATGTCATACTTTTTTGTATTCAAGCAAAGGCGAAAAGCAATAGAAAGATCATTCGCAATAGCAAAAGTACACACAAAAGCAGTATCACCGCACAGTCCGTATTTTGCTCATCTTTCATTGATTCAAGCTCTTCATATTTCCTTTTCAAATATTCTTCTGTCATGTCGTCTTATTTCTTTGTCGTTACTTATGTTCTATCAAGCACCCTTGTAGGCAGCGGCACAAAGGGCACAGGGGAGACTGGCTACACCCATCCGAACCACTCCTCAAGGTGAATTTTGGATGCACGGATACGCTTTCTTTGCTCTTCCGCTTAACTTTCCTAAGCGCTTTGTTAAACCTCTCGTCATTGTTGAAGAACCGCATGATCCATCGTGTTGACAGTTTGTACATCGGACTGAGCGCAAGTTTCTTTGCTAATCTTACTTTCATTGTCTAATGTTGCTTCTTTGTTTGTAATGGCCCGCCTTTCGTATCAAACGAACAAGTTGGGCTGGATCCGCCTTAACACCTTCTGCCTTGCGTTTCATATTAGTTACTACTGTTTGTTAATCAAAACAATGTCTGTTGCGCCATTTCCAAGCGGATGCGCTTGCAAGCCTTGTCGTAATACTCGTTGTTGAGTTCAAAGCCGATAAAGTTGCGTTTCTCGCGGATGGCCGCTATGGCGGTGGTTCCGCTACCCATAAATGGGTCGAGAACTATGTCGCCTTCTTGACTTGAATTGATGATATGGTTTTCAAAGAACCGCAAAGGCTTTATTGTTGGGTGCCCCCAAGTTTTCTTGTCGGTAGTATTTAGGGGCGTAACGAAGAATGTCCCTTTAGTATGAACGTTCCCGTATATCGGTACGCCTTTTTCTCTAAAGAACAAACAATACTCGGTGTCGCTAACGTATTTGTTTCCACACGCAGGAACGGGATTTGTCTTGTGCCATGTAAGCAAATTCCAGTAACAGCCTTTACCTCGTACAAAGTAATCTAAGTAAATCGGTATTTGTTTTTGACTGCACCACAAGTATATATTTATCTTCTTTAAAACCCTGCAACATTCATCTAAAACCTTTAGGTCAAATCCACTTTTTATATCTTCGAGCTCTTTTGCATAACGCTTGTCGTCTTGCGAATAAATACCCCCCCGATATTGTCTAACAAATACGGAGGGTCTGTCACTACTAACGAAACACTTGAATCTGGAATCTTTTTCATTCCTTCCAGGCAATCTTCGTTGTATATTTTGTTAAGCTCTATCATGTTATTGTCGTCTGTTCAGTTGAACCATTTCAAATTGTCTCTATCAGCATTTCTTATACTTTCCGTATTTGGTCAATCGGGCAAAGTACTCCTTGTAGCCTTCGTTTTTTCTTCGGAACACCAGATGGTTCTCCTTCATGAAGGCTTCAATCTCACGGAGGCTTACCCGGCCAAGACCACTCATGGCCAACATGTGCTGAAAGCTGTTGTATTTCGTTATCATGTCGCCTACGGTCTCAATACCTCCGAAGGTCAGACTATTTGTTACTCGGACGCTGAATCCACAATTAGATATTTTCTTGTAGAACAAGGCAGGAGGCGTAAGGAGCTCCCGTTCAAATTTTACGCCGGGTATGTTTTTGATAAATTCTTGGAGAACGATTATATCATGGCAAAGGGCCTCATTCTCCTTCAATAGCCTGGCATTGCTCTTTAAGTCTTTCCTTAACTCTTGATCTTTGTCGCAGAGGTGTCGGCAGGCGCTGATCGTTATCTGCCGTATGCGTTCTATCGTCACGCCTTTTTCTTCGGCAAGCTCGGTCAAATCTTCACCTATGAGCACTCCATGCAACACACTTTCTTCTCTACGCGGAATATGGATGTCTCCTACAATCTCGATCAAGGTCGTTATGGCCCATCCCATGGCTGGATGATTGAAACGAGACAAAGTAGGGCCAAGGAATCCTTTCCGCAACTCGGCAATCTCTTCTTTTACCTCATTGCGCAACCGTTCCAACTCATCAAGCTTTTTCTGGAGCATTTTCTCGCTGGCAGGAATCATGCGGTATTGCTTTGCATACTTCTCCACGTCCTCAGCATTCACATAGATGAGGTTTTTGTGATCCTTGAAACCACCAAGCAACCCCTCTGCCATGTAGTTGGAGATAGTGCTGATTGAAACGCCGAGATACTCGGCAGCTTCTTTTCTTGTCATTCTTTTCATTTCGTTCTATATTTTGTTTAATGTTGTATTCTTTTGGAAAACCCGCCTATTCTCGCGAACCAGCAGGAAAAATGCATAACTTAGTTACTGGAAAATACATCCTAAATTCATGGGACGAAAATCCCCCATCCTTTGCTCGTGTCGCGCACAACGAACTCAGGATAGGGGCATATATAGTGTTACCTATAAAGATGGACTTAATCCTATTTGAGACATGGAGCGCGACTTCCAAGTTATTCTCTCACCTTGTCCTGGCGGCTCTGGCGGGAGTCGAACCCGCTACCCTCCACGAAGGATGCACCAAATCCACTTGGCAGGGCCTTGGGAAGCAGCGGGTGATCTCCTCCGCCGCAACCCCAAGCAGGACTTAATGAAAAGAATTGTCGGTGCAAAGATAAGCGTTTTGATACCAAACTTCCAAACAAAAACGCCGTAAATATTTGAGGCTCAATGTGTTACGCTTCGTTTATAAGTACAATAACAAAAGTTAAGACCACGGCATACATTGGATATTGTCCCGAATTATAAGTACAATAATAACACAAATGTTAAAGTTTGTATATCCACTCTCGGTTTTTCCCACAGTTACATAGTGGTTACATGCCAAGAAGACGGGAGAAAACTAACAGATTAACGCAAAATCGGCAATATTGCTTAACTATTGGTCTGTAAGCAATCCTGCCCAAAAACACACCCGTAAACGGTTCGCAAACAGTTACAAACAGTTTGAAACAGTTGTGCAACAGTAATCGGCTTGTAACTTTCTAAAACACAACTATTTACAAAGGTGTTGAAACGCCTTGTAAACGGTTCTGCAACAGTTATGAAACAGTTGCAATACGGTTTGCCTTGCTGATTTTGGGCGAAGTGCTACTTACGGATAGTTACTTTTTGCACCTATCGCCATCCCGTCTTCCGTCCACATAGTTACATGAATCGGTGGGAGCCAGGAAGGGCAGGGCGACGGCCCTTGTTGAGGCCATATTGGCACGATTGCCATATCATGGAGGAATGATTTTGGGATGCCTGACGGTCAGAAAAAGCGGATGGGAAAGGGACGTGCCCCCTCCCATCCAGTACGCCCTTGCGGGCTCGGTACGGCCAAACACCTCGTCATTACAGATGATTCTAAGTGTAGGGTAGGTTTGAAGGAAAAGAAAAACCCTGCTATCCTCACGGACGACAGGGAAAAAAGACACACAAAAATGTGAATAAAGCCACACTATATTGAATAATGGCATTCCCCCCGCTGGGGATGTACAAATATTATCATTCGTAAGACTAAAGAAAGGGGCTGCTATCCTCACGGACGGCCATCCCCGCAAAACATTCACTCGAAACTAAAAAACAAAACCTTTCTATGTGTATTAACTATGAGTATGTCGTAGGTCTGCAACAGTTGAAGTCTCGTTGAAAGAAGTTGGCTACCCTCGCGGGCAACCAACTCTGAACACTTTCAATTAACCATAAACAAAAGAACTAACTATTCTCGCGAACGGTTTGTTATGGAATAACACAATTAACTAAAAACTAACCAGTACTAAAAGCATCTGAGTTTGTCCGGTTCAAAGGAAAAAGGATGGGGACGCACACCTGACCCGCACGCCCCCACGGGTTTTACCAGAACCTGTATCTCTTTTTGGTTTGAAGGGAAAAGTTTATCCTGTCCAAAGGAAAGGAAGAGGAGGCGGGAGCACATTGCCCGCGCGCCTCCCTCCCTGGGTCATCCGAGGTTCTATGTCTTCTTGGCTTGAAGGGAAAACCTGCCTATTCTCACGAACCAGCAGGAAATGGATTCTTTATTATATATGATCAAAAACTCTTTCCCTATTCTATTCGAGGCTTGAAGTAGTGGCCTCCTCTTCCTGGTGACCGCTCTCGTCGTCCTCTTCTATGCTATTGACCTCCACGGCCATGATCTTGCCCATAGCGTCGGTTATGTCGTCGCACATGGCATTGTAGTGCTCCACAAAGTCATCTACCCGGCTGCTTAGGTGGACGCCGTATTCGCCCTGCGCCCGATCGGTCTCATCCGTGAAGTCCTTATAGACGGCGTGGAGGCTGACAAGCACCTTGGCCAGCTTCGGGTTCAACACTCTGTTCTTTGCACTCTCATTCATAACGGTTTTTTTCATTGTTTATTATAATTGATATGTAAAAATTGATTTCCTCCGTTTCATTTTTGTGTTATCGCACACACTATTGCATGGAGAGCGACGTTTGTTTGTTGAGGCCGACAATGGTAAGCAACTCGGCAAATGTAGCGTCATACCATCGTATCTGCGTCTGCTGCTGGTAGTTGGGATGCTGCTGGTTTTGTCCGTACTTGTCAAATGCGGGCTGCAATACCATCCATTTATGCACCTTCCCGCCACGTCCAGGGCGTGTGGCCTGTTTGACAATTCCCTTTATCTCCAAAACCTTGTTGAAAGCCTGTGTGGATATTCCCACACCATGAGAAAGAAGAAGATCGCGGGAGGCGTGCGTCACGGGTTTCTCCGTGCCCGCATTCACGGCCATTGGCAAGGTGTCTTCAAGGCCCACCATTTTGCCAATACGCTTTGCCATACCCAACTTGCTTGCATCATTCAGGTTGAGGAACTTTGCGCTCCAGTCGGCGAACGTTAAGCTCGCGCTCATTCGTTCGTTGAGGCTTGCTTGCTGCTTCGATGCCGAAGAGGAGAATGTTCCCGTCTTGCGGATTTCCTTTAGGATAGTTTTCACTCCTTTCTTGAACTGCTTGGCAATAGGCTTGCGGCTTTGCATCAATACCTCGTACAAGCCATCCTCGGTTAAAAACCACGTCTCACCGCTACGACTGCCTAAGTTCAACTTAGTCAGTTCTTCTTGATCTACTCGGCTAACCATGTCTGTAACATTTGACATTCCTAACCATTCGGCAACATCACTTGCACGGAATAATGGCTCATCAGCCGTTCCGTACACGTCAATCTCCTTTCCAAGAAAGGTTGACTTCTTGATAATTTTTGTTTCTTCCATCTTGTGAGCTAATAAGAAGAATTATAGGCAAACAAAAAGCGGTCGCCATATACGCTGTTCACAAGATGGTATTCCACTCCGAAAGAGCTTCGTTTTTTATCTTACGTATAGGCGACCGTATATTGGTCGTGTATGGGCATAAAAAATGCTCATACATAACGAATGAGCAAAGACCGCTGCTCTGGCGGAATGGTTTACCATTATCTTGTGAACGATGCAAAGGTAAGACTATTCTTTCAAACGAAATATGAGATTGCAGGATTTAACAAAACTTTAACACACCATAGGGGAAACCATTTTATTGATGCCAATAAAAAGGTATGGCCGCTTCTGAAAGATGAAAGAAAGTTTGGGAAATGAAACTTTCACGTTTTTCATCCTTCGGGATGGTCTCGGGATTCCTTCGGGATGATGAGGCTTGCCGTATTTTTGATTTATAAATAAAGTAAATCCCATCTGTGTGTAACAGACGGGATTCTCTTTGTTGAATGCTTTGTATAATTAGACTTCGTAAGGAGTATAATATATAGCCATTGCTCCTGGATACCCAGACGGGTTTAGATCGACAATAACGAGTGTGGATGAAGTTTCCATATCCTTCCCGTCGGAAAAATAGGACACCGTAGATGATACGGATATAACCCTATATCTCTCTTTGAGAAACTCGGCAACCTGACGAGCTATGTTCGTATCATAATTGTGCTCAATAAGAACAACTACATTTGAAAGCCTTCCATTTTTAAATACATACATTAACCCTTTTGCAACACTATTGTCTATTTTGTATAATATGCTATTCGGTTCTTCTTTGACAATGCTTCTTTTCTCGTATTTTTTTACATCATCCATAGACGCGCCCCATTCTAACAATGGGTCTGTGTATATTGTGTGGATTGGTCTAACGTCAATAGTACACCTTGCACTTTGATTGCCAGATGATGCAATGATCTCGCATTTGCCTACATGGTTCGCTGTCATAGTTCCGTCGTCTTTAACGCTTGCAACGAAATCATTAGTGCTATACCAATAAGTTGCCTCCCCGTTGAAAGGTAATTGTGCGGTATAACCAGTAAATGTTACATACGGGTTCTTCAAAAAACAAAAACTTGTTTCATCATCATCATCGCTGCTGCATGACGAAAACATAACTGTGCTGAGCACCACGGCAAACATAATTGCCATTACCGATAAAAATTTCTTCATAACTTTAGTTTTTAATTGGTTGTTATTTAATGAATGAATTATCATAGTCTCTATTCAGATTCTCTATTCCATATCTGGATTCTATTCTTGACTATGGAAACGAGTAATCTTTTAATAATCAATCACTTCGCTTTTCTCTATTCCTTTTCTCTATTCCTTTTCAGATTTCTATTCTTGATTTTGGAAAAGAGAATGCGGTTACTGCTATGCGATTGAACTATCAATAGTCAGTCTTCGCTATAGAATGTATCCGTCTCATAGACGGGATCCTTTAGCCCGGTCACGTCGCCATCCTCGTCCCTGACCAGGGGATCGCCATAGAAGACCTCGTAATAAAAGCTGATATTGTGGTTGTCAACGCGGGTATCATTTTCAGACACCGGGATGCAGCCCTTGGTCTCATTCTCGCAATACTCCCTGGCCTCGGCCAGCGTATCAAACTCTGCAATCATGAAACTCTCTACATTCGTCTTGTAATAAACGCCAAACATCTTCATATATACTGACTTAACCGTGCTGTCGAGGGCTTATATGGTTAGATTGATTGATTCTGCAATATGTGTGGGGGATTCATCGTCCGAAGGCCATTGCCAGCAACATGCCTATTACCCAAATGATACTCATCAATATCATGGGCTGACTGATAAAGAAGAAGACCGCCAGGACAATGAGGATGACGGGGACGGCAAGAATGCACGCGACAACTATGTTGGCCTCCCGTTCCTGCTTTGGCGAGACTAATATCATAAGCTCTTCTGCACTCGCCTTTCCCTGTTTATATAGCTCCAGCAGGTGAGCTTTGCGTTCTTCGTACGCTTTCTCTTCCTCCCTATACTGCTTAAGCTGAATAACGCATTTCTCGTCTGTGAGGCCAAAAGCTTTCCATTCGGTCCAGCGCGCTCTCTCATTCTCGTTTTCAGGATGAATAGTTTCCATATTGTTTTATATTTCCGAGTGATATTTGTTTGTTCTAAATCCCATTTTCTTGCCTATATTCACGCCAACCAGTACGCGAATCCTCGCCCTGCTCTATCATATTGCGATAGACGGCGCTATCCTTCCTGATGGGCCGATAGTCCGTGAATACTGACCGAAGGTTATAGTAAGCACTACGAAGCCTGGCACGGGTAAACTCCTTGCCCGTGGCCGACTTCACGCCCATACCGTTGAGTACCTCTACCCCTTTGTCAAACCGGTCAGATCCCAGGACCGAGAAATTCTCCGTACATGCCTTCAACACCTGCCAGATGGCCTTATTGTAGGGCTTTTGGCGGGCCTCCTCCTTCCGATTGATGGCCGATTCTGTAGTGGCCACCGTGGTGTCAGTCTCCTTCGGGCGCCCAAGGGCGTGACACACCCGGCCTTTCTTCGACACAAACTGGCCGTCATCCTTTAGCTTCCGCTTCAAGACCTCGATGGCCGACTGTGTGCGCTCCTGAATCAATTCCCTTTCGAGCTGAGCCGCAAAGGAAAAGGAGAACAGCAACATCTCGTCGATGGCCTTCAAGTTGGCACAATCTATATCAAGGCCCATTTGCACGATCACCAGGCGCACGCCCCTTGGTTTGAGCTCGTCATTCACGAACTTGTTAATATCGCACATAGAACGGCCAATACGGCTCACCTCAGACACGATAAGAATGTCGCCACGTTCAAGCATGGGGAGGACGACGCGGCCAAGGTTTCGCGACTTGTACGACACCTTACCGCTGACGCCCGCCTCGCTCACTTCGTCGGTGGCGGTCAGGCCGTGGCAAGACAACCATTCGTTGACCGTCCGCTCCTGCTGAGCAAACGTTTGTTTGTCGGTCGAAACACGACTGTAGATAATTACTTTCATAACCTCCTATAATAGATATAACGTGGTTTAACAACACATATTGCCCCTTTGCGGGAAAATAATTCACTCTCGGCGCAACAGTCCGATATAGCCGTTGGCCTGCAATAACAGGTTGCGGACGTGCTTTATGGCATCCTGCTCGAAACTGGTCACGCCTTCGGCGTTCAATAGTTCATCAAGAGCTGCCATTATTTCGGCAATTTTAATGGATTGCCCTGTTAGGACAAAATCAAACTCATACTTACTCGTATCTCCAGGAATCGTTTATTTTTTTGTGGATTTTTCCTCAGCCTTGGTGGTGGCCTTGATAATACTTTCCATTTGGGCGCTTGTCACATATTTGGGCGCCCAGTCGCCTATCTGATGCTCGAAGTCGGCCACAAAGCTAAACCCGAGTGATCCGTCTTTAATGTAGATCACGATGGACGCTTTTGTGTATTGCGTACTCGCCATGGTAGAAGCACCCGCGCCCCAGGCTATTGCCTCACTATGGCGCATACGGCCACATTGTAAGACCTTCTTCGGATGGTGGCGGACTACCAGCACGGCCACATACTCCTGGCGGCAGCCATTGCGCTTCATGTACTCCTCCCTACTGGCGTGATAGTTGCACACGACAAAGGTAATTGCCTCATGGCTGGCATCACCAAGGTTGATCGCCAGGTTATCAAACAGAAGGTTGCTATATTTGTTTACCAAGTCGCCCGCACGCTGGAGGATAGCGCCCACTTTCGCTTCGCGTTCCTCCTTCGGCAGGTGGTCGTATCTGCCATCATAGCACATGTTAAAAATCCGGTCACGCTGATGCACCATCATTTCAATCGTCTTCTTTCTCATTCTTTTGATATTTTGAAATTGTTGTAAAACCTAAAACTATTCATCCGCCCCTCGTTATGCGCGTAATATGGTGGTGGCCTAACCCTGCCAGCCACAAATGTGGGAGCACGACGGCGCAATACCTTTGCACGCACACGACGGGCCGCGGTGGCCTCCATCGCCCCCACACGTCCAAATAACGGCCAAAAACGGCCTGTATTGCGTTTTCTCACAATAAGTGGGACAACTGTAGGGTGAAGAGTTATTTTGCCGTCAGAGTGGCCCATTTGGCCCTTATGCGGCTTTTCTTCGCATTCTTTGTGCTCAAAGTTATTCGCCTCATGCCTAATATGGCCCGTTTCCTGGATCCTGTCCGCCCGTTGAGGCTCAAAGGTAGCATCTTCCCCCTCGTCGATAGTGGGCACGTATTCTGGTGCCGCCTCCATAACTTCACGGAATATCTTCCCAAGGCACACACCATCCAGGAAGAAGAAGTTACAACCGCGGTACGAGTTGCTTTTTGTCCGTTTGTCGTCGGGCATGAACTCCTTGCAGAATCCGGACAAAGTAAATACTTCGCCGCAAAACTCCACCTTATTGCCAGCGACGGCCACCACTTCCGTGCCATCAATAAACGACAGCACATCGCCAACATTCACGCCGACGGCTTCGAAGCTGAATCTTTTCCCGCGGGCCGCGCTTACCTGTTCTTTCCCGTCTGAGGCCGTAGGAGGCGTTTTGCGGGCCTTTTCCTTTGCGGGCCGACAGCTATCCGCCCTTGCCGCTTTCTTCTTCCAAAAATACGCTAAACCCGTCCACAAAACGAAACTTGCTAAACTCGCGCGACAGTACGCACTTTTTGCCGTATGGCATCATCTCAACCCTGGCGCCCTTATGATTCTTTGCATACTCGTTTGCGCATTCATACACCATCGGCTCGCTCGTGTAATTGATTCCTGCGTGCAATGGATAACCATCAAAAATTGGTTCTATATCCCATTGCGACCTATTCTCAATCATTTTGTTTATCTTTAAAGCCTTCAATTCCGAAGACACTGTAATAATGTATTTTTTCATTTTCTTTTGCTTTATTGGTTATTGTGGCGCGGGGTGGAACGATCACCCGTTAACGGCCTATCCGTCGCGCCTGGAGCCCTAAATAGGGCTATTTGTGCCACCAGTTTAACCCCCGGCGGCTGGTTAGTAATCACTCATTTGTAAACTCGTCCCAGTTACGGCCAACTGCTATCCCAATAAGATAGAAGGCAAGCGCCGTTAAAATAAACCCCGTTATTTCCATGTATCTGCAAACAAAATCACGACCAAAACAAAGCCAAAGAAGGAAAAGCCAATAGCAAAAGATATGGGATCGTTATGGATAAAGCCAAAGGAAAGCAGTACAGAGCCGCATACGATAACGGCCACCATCATCCACCAAAGAAAGTTATCTAAATTCTTTTTCATATCGTGTTATATTTGATTGTTGGTAAAAACCTTTGCCCCTACCAGGGGGAAGGGGCTAAAGGCGTGTTAGTTGTTATTCATTTTAGAATAAACGCGCTGCAAGCTATACCAGTAAGAGCGCAAGCGAGAACGCCCCAGGGGGGAATCGTATTTGTACCCATCGGCTTTCATGCACTCGCACAAAATACCAGTTTTTGAACTGCTGAGGCTAAAAAAATCCGCCTCTAAATTAAAACCCGCCTGTATCAGAGTTTGCACCCTAATTTCTTTCCCCGCCTTCAAATTGAACCAGTTAATTTTTTTCATATCTTTTGTTATTTACTTCTCGTTAGCTTTATACTCCGCGCAATCTATAATATATTCCGCGTGCTTTAATGCTGCTTCTTTGCGCTCCTTCGTGCTGACAGTTGCGCCGTCGTATTCTTTGACCATCTTTGCAGCCATCGAAACAATACGCTTCATCGTGCTGCAGTTTGCCAAAGTTTCAACACTAAGCTTAACGCCCTTCTTGATTTTCTTTGCCAAAGAATTAGAAAGGGATTCAGTAATAGAATAGATATCGCGGCTGTTGTCAATATACAAAGACAAGCGCCATGTATTCATATTTTCCATATCGATAATTTTTTTAATTGTGTTATTATTAGTTCCAACTTCCGGACTTGAACCTTGAAGGAAAAAAGCACGGAAAAAGCAACAAAAAACTGTAAGCAAATATATAACTTTGTCTTTCCTCGCGCGCGCGGGCGCGCACACGCGTAATTAGTAATATAATATATAATATAATATATATAATATAATATACTTAACTCAAGAATAATATATATATAAACTTTTCTTTTGGTTCTTTTCTTTTGGATGAAATTTTAGGCGTCAGTTTCAAATTATTAGAAGCTGTCTTAACTACTTCGATAGATTTAGATAAAAATCATCGTCCGTTTCTCTCCTAACGTCTTCAATCCTGACGCCTAAAACTCTAAGCGATCCCGCGGCCTTATTCAGGCCACCAGGACCGCAAAACCTTATACGTACTTTGCGAAATCTTTTTGTATCAATAAGTCAAAGATCGAAGATCTTAAACAGGGGGAAAATATTTTCTAAAAAAACCTACAAAAAAATTTGCACGAGTTTTAGAAAATTGCTACCTTTGCCGGACCTCTTTCAAGGTTATGGCTTTAGGTAGCTTAACCGTCCCGCGACTGGCTGCAACCGGAAGCGGGATTTTTATTTTACACCTATTCAAAGAACGAACCAGGCACAAAAAGCGCCTGACTTGTAACGGAAGTTTTACCTCCCTTATTACGCCTACAAAGGTACGACTATTTTCCCATTCCTCCAAATATTTAGGTGATTTTCTTTTAAAAAATAGCCAAGTTTTCCGCAAACTTTACAAAAGCATAAGAATAAAAATACAAAACGTCTCTACTCACCAATTTTTGCACAAAAACGGCAAAATGTGCAATTTTACATTATCTAATGTTTCATGAGTGAAAACAAAGGGGGAAAATGTGTTTTAAGGTTTTAAAACAATTCGTAATCAACAAAAGTTAATGCGAAAACTTTTGGGCTTTTCGTTTCATCCACCAGGCGCGCGGCCTCCTGACGGTTATCCACGGTTAAGCCTCGAAGCCTCAGCCCGTTTCTCCTGGATTCATGGAGGGCGGTCGATTTTCGGCCTTTTTCGTTCCTTATTTGCGGGAAATGGTATGTTTTGTACGCAAATAATAGGCTTTTTGTGCTTTCGGGCCTTCCTTAAAGCCTCCATGGCATCCCCTGTTTGCGGCCTCCCAGGCAAAAGCCATACCCACCCCCCCGTTTTCTCTCTCTCGCTCGTTAGTCCGCTCTTTTCCGAAATTTTTTTTATTTTTTTTCACCAATAGTGTTAACGAGTACAAATTGCCGTTTTATGATTTGGTGTTATTCATGAATGCGGTTGTCTATGATTTTTGTTGTTTTTGTCGAAGTTGTATTTGAGTGTTTTTGTGTGTGTCAGTATGAATTGCGAAAAATATGCTTTTGTATGCGTTTTTTGTGTATGAAATACGTAGATGAAAAAGGTTTACACGGGTTGAAAAGTTGTGGTTTTGGCATGAATCCTTGTTTTGTTGTGTTTGTGCGTTTTGTTGTAAAAATCTTTGTTTTTGGACATTTGTTTGTATTTCTTTTGGTCATGTCGGAAATGTTTTTTACTTTTGCGACTGTAAAAGTATAAAGAATTGGTTTTATGGGAGGCAAATTTTTCATCCGTCGTTACATTCGTGACAGTCAGGGCATTTATGTTCCTGATGGTTCAGAGCGCAGTTTGGAGGACGATTTTGGTTTTCTCCGTTACAAGTCCTTATCTGGCATGAACAGTCGTGGTCAGCAGTCTGGCGTTTACGTTGAGGACTATTCTGACGGCACGTCTTCTCGTGTCTTTGTGTCTTCGAAGCCTGTTAATTCTCCCATATCTTCCACTTTGGAGGTCTATAGTTTTGGCTATGACCCTTCTTTGTCTTTTCCCGAGGATGCTACGTTGTCTTCGGTTATTTTGTCTGCTGAGAGCAACTGGCATCGTTTCTTTGATTTTTTGGAGGGTGCTTTGTTGTTATGGCGTGATGATTATCGTCAGCGTTTGGCCTTGTTTTATGTAAAGGATGCTGTTGAGCCGAGCAAGGACGTGATTGATGGCATTCCCTATTTGCAATGTTCTGTGAAGTTTGAGAATGTCTTTGGCAAGACGTTTCCTTTGGGTGACAAGACGATTTCCTCTTGGTTGCTTCATGGTGGAAAGGAGGTGTTGTGATGATAAGTTTGAAGGTACAATCTTTGAACCGTGCATTGGAGTATGCGTCATTGCAGTCTCATGGTTTGCCTCGTTTGTATGTAGATGGTCGTGATCCATTTTGGTTCATGGCGGTTGTTCTTGTCCGCAAGAGCACGTTGGAGGAGTGCTACTGTATCTATCGTCGTGGTGGTGACGGTTTGTTGCGCATTGTGAAGGATTGCGGTAGTGGCTTAGGCATTGTTGATACTGTTATCAGCATCCATCCTTATATGTACTTGGATGAGGCTCGTTTCTTTCCTCGTGTTGGCTATGCGGAGAAGCGTCGTTTGTTGTCTCGCGAGTTAGCTGAATATGCGGGAGATTCTTCTTCTGTTGCAGAGATGTCCGATGCTGAGGTGGATATGGCCCTTATTGATGAGGGTATTCGTCGTCAGTTGTTGAGTTGTGATAGTGACCTTCGCAGCAATGCTCAGTTTGAGGGTAGTGACCTTGACGGTACGCGTCGTGAGGACTTGCAGGAGATGGAGTTTCAGCGCGAGTTGTCCCGCATGAAGAGCTCTTGTGTCTCCAGGGATGAGATTGATGCCTTTGTCCGTGCCCATGAGGACGAGGTAGCGGCCAACCGTGCTGCCCAGTCCATTGAGGCGTCTTGTGACGATTCTGAGTTGTCTGTTGCCGACGAGTTGCATAAGGAGATGGAGGCCCGTGATGCTGCCGCTATGAATCCGGGTGTTGTTAGCGTTGCGGGTGAGTTTGATGCTCCAACTTTAGACCTTGATAAGATTCGTCGTATTTCTGAGGAATACCGTCATGAGCAGCGTCTTCTTTCCAAGCGCAAGTTTACCCGCAAGAATTTAGGCTATGACAAATTGCTCAATGGCAATCAGTGCATCAATGAGTATGGCGAGGTTGAGGATGTTGAGACCATTGGGATAGCCGATAGCGCGAGTGCTGCTCAGAAGAAGATTCTTGAGCGTGACAAGTCCATGAGGGCTCGTAGGGAGGCAGCTGCCGAGCGTGCCAATGCTCCTCGCAGACCCCGTGGCCGTCCCAAGGGTTCAAAGACGAAGAATAGCACGAAGCGTTCTTCTTCTAAGGTTGCAAAAAGTAGAAAAAAGACTGAATAATATGGATAAAAATTCTGTTTCAGACAATTTAGCGACTTTCACCAAAAAAGACTTTGGTGTCAGTTCTTCCGGTTGTGATAGCGACACGGAACATTTTCGTGAGGTCACGAAAAAGATGTTAGACCTCTTTGCCGCAAAGAATGCGGACTATGGCAATAGTTTCCGCAATTTGTATGCTGAGATGGGCTTTCCGTATGGTTACATTCACATGCAGGAGAAGTTGCGTCGTGCTGCCACTTTATCTGACCGTGAGCCCAAGGTTGGTGGCGAGAGCATGTTGGATAGTCTCTACGACCTTGCCAACTATGCTATTTTGACTATCATGGAGATTGAACGTAGTCAGCATGGAGGAGAATAAGTGTAAATTTTGCAAGGACTGCGAGTTTTTCGAGCATGACGGTTTTCCGTATTGTCTCATGCAGGATTTATACACAGAGGTTAGTCCCGATGACGAGGCTTGCGGTTCGTTTTTGAGTAAAGACAGTTGAACTTATGCGTTACAGGTGCATTGATTGTGTGTTTTTCGTAGGCGAGTGGACTTGCAGGCGTGACAAAATAGACAGAATCACCGATGCAGAGAACGAGGCCTGCTCCGAGTTTGAATATGAGAAAAATATAGGTGTAGATGAAAAAGTACATAGGTATTGACCCTGGCGCCCATGGTGGCATTGCCGTTTTGTCCGTCGATGGTTCTGTTGTTGAGGTAGCAAAGATGCCCACAACCCCCATGGACCTGCTGGACTTCCTTTCCAGGTACAAGGATGATAGTTTCTGCGTTTTGGAGAGGGTAGGAGGCATGCCCGGCAATGGCGGTAGTGCCATGTTCAATTTCGGCAAGGGTTACGGCCATTTGCAGATGGCGTTGTTGGCCCTTGGTATTCCCACGAACGACGTGACCCCTAACAAGTGGGAGAAGTCCTTTCAGCTTGGCAGTAGTGGCAAGTATGGCAAGACGGAATGGAAGAATCGTTTGAAGGGCAAGGCCCAGCAGTTGTTTCCGTCCCTTGGCCGTAAGATCACACTTGCCACCTGTGACGCCTTGCTGATAGCCGAGTATGGCCGTCGTCTTTCGTTGTAGTATGATTACCACTTAACTTATAAAATAGATTATGGAAAAAACAGAAAAAGAAAAGAACGAAGAGCGTTGGCCGCCGCATATCCTCTCTGTTCTTGATGGCGTTGACGAGGACAAATTGGTGGATGCCGCCGATTTTGATTCGTTTGTTGTCCTTATTCTCAAGGATGGCGCAATCTTCCGTTCTTCTAATGGCTTTGATGTTCGCTGCAAGGCTTGGTCTTTCGACCCTGCTGAGGATACCAGCCGTGAAACATCTTTGTATTCCTGGCTCTGCAATCTTGTAGAGTTGAAGAATAGCTCTATCGGCAAGGAGGACGAGGAAGAGCCCGAGACGGGTAATACCTATGGTGAGCTTGTAGAATCGTTGTCTTTCTTGACCGTCACCAACATGCTCTATCCTTTGACGGCCTTCACCGACGTTACCAAGGCTACTGAGTATGCCTACCGTCGTTTTGAATGGCTCATTGAGAAGACGAAGGAACTTGATGCGGCCATGTCTGCCGATGTCAAGGAGGAGAGTGCTGATGATCTCCGCAAGAACTTTGAGGATGGTGCCAGGGCCTCCTTTGCCGAGGACGTGCAGAAAATGTTAGCAGAAGAGGACAATGGCTGACACAGGGGACGCGAAGGAGTGGCGTGATCGGTATTATGTTTCCATATACTTTTCTTTGTATAGGGACTATCGCATTGTGCGCATGGCCGACGCTCAGGGCAATGTGCGCGAGGGCATCTTCATTCCGTTTATTCAGAACGGGATAGAGTATGACCCTAACGGCCGCGCCACTCCCAAGCAGGTGCTTCATGTGAACAAGAAGTCGTATGGCCGTGGCAAGCGCCTCACTCCCACTATTACCGCTGAAATGCGTGAGCGTATGATACAGGCCGGTGTCATTTCTCCTTCTGACAAGAAGGCCGTCGGCCATGTAGGTTTTATTGTTAGCGACTATGGTTATGAACGGATATTTGACGATGAGAAAAAGGGATAATTACATCATGATGAATGTGGAGGTGTTGGTCTGCGAGGGTGTCTCTGAGGCTTTGGCCTCAACGGGCCGTGCTGCCGTCTCTGTTGAAGATTTGTACGCTGGCACGGGCAACATACCCGTTTGCCGTTCCGTGGCCCGTGGCTTCGTCTTTGACATCTTCCACAACAAGTACGGCTTCTCTTATTCCGTTATTTCCCAGCGTGCGGGTATGGTTCGTGAGAGCATCATGCGCAGTATCCGCAAGAGCCGCCATGTCCGCAGGAGTGATTCCGCCTATTCTGCCGCTTACGAACATGTCTTATCAAAACTGCGTGAGATCTATGGTAAATGATTTGTTGTCTTTCAAGCGTGTTGCCATGTCCCTTGGTCTTTGTGACCAGTACAAGAAGAAGTGGGACGAATGTACCGACAAGCGCCAGTTGATGGATTTGGCCCTTGATTCTAACGGTGTGGATTTCATTGCCGATTCCATCGCTTTCGGTTGGGGATTGGGCGTGGATTTCTTCAATAGGCACTTTGCCGACTACATCAACGGCCAATACCAGCGCGATAGCGATGGCTATTCCAGCGAGATGCTCGTTTGCCTGGAGGGTCTGCATCACCTTCGTTCCACCATAACGCTTGTTGCGGGATGCAAGTGCCTTAATATTGTCGTGCCTCCTTCGTCCTATGGCCGTGTGTATGTGTGTGGTGGCTCTGAGATTCATCTTTCTGTCTTTGGTGCTTGCGAGGTGTACGTCTATGGCGACGATAGCCATGTTGGAATAACGAACCATTGTCGTGGCGCAATCAAATACACGAAAACTCATATTCCGTCTTCTCGATGGAATAATCGGAAATAGATTGTTTTGTACTTTTATGCTTTCATATCAATAAAAATAGGGCAGTACCAGTCGTGAGACCCGTACTGCCCGCATTCTTGTATGGCTTATCGTCCGTTAGTTGAGGAATACCCGCAGGCCATATCCTCCTTTGGAGTGTCCCGCCTTCATGACGCTTTCAAAGTTTGACGATAGCCTCTTCATATACTCCACTTGCTGTTGCAGGAGATCCACCATGATGTTTGACGAACCGCCAGCCTGCTGCTGAGCAATCGTCCCGAGCCTTTCGAGGAGGGTATCACGGATGATTCTCACGTCGGCCTGTTGTGTTGCGAGGTAGTATCTCATACTGTTTAGCAATCCCTCATACGACTTTGCCGTAGTCTCTGTGACGGCTTGTATGCCCTGCTGGAGGCCCGAAAGGTTGTCTTTCGCCTTACTAACAAAACCGATCGAATCCGTCACGTTCCGGAATGCTTCGTCCAACTGCTTCATTGTCGAATAGCCAAGCTTGTTGATTGCGGCAAGTTCCTGGTCCGTGAGCATCATGCCACCGTCGCTACCTTCTTCCAGCGACTTGTCAACCATCTCAAGCAATGGCTTCAAGTATTTCTGTTCCACCCGGAGCATGAGCTGCTTCTTGATAAGGTCCTGATTGTACTCTTCAAACTTCTCGTTGAGTGCGTCGAGTGCATTGCTGCCCTCTTTGTAAGCGTCAAACCATGCGTCCGCGAAGGCTTGCGCCGCCGCCTTGTAGTTGGCCTCGCTCCCGAATCCACCCAGTTGCTCGATGAGGCTTTCCTTCGCTTCCTTGAGTGCCTTCATATTTTCCTCAAGCTGCTTTTCATACTCGTGGATTTTGTCGCTATCGGAATTTTTCTTGTCCTTTTCCGCAGCAATCATGGAGCGAAGGTTGGCGTTCTGCAACTCAATGTTCTTCACCATCTCGTCGTTGTACTTTTTCAAGTCCTCCATGCTCCACGCATCATCCATGCTCTCTTTCAGCTTTTCGTAAGCCTCCGAGAGCCTTTCGATGGCCTTTTGGTGGTTGGCAATCTTCTTCTCCAGCTTCTTGTCCTTCGTGCCCCAGCCGAAGATGCCTCCGAGAGCCTTGCCAATGCCACCGATGAGAGAGACCGAGCCTGTAATAACCTTGCCCGAGGCAATCTGTTGCAGGGCTGAATCAATCTTTTCGAGGCCATCGACTATCTCTGTTATTTCGTCGGGGATTTCGGCGTTGATGCCCCAGTCTTCCAGCATCTCAAACGACGCCTTGATGACTGCAGCCGCGTCTCCGAAGGATTCTCCAATCTTCTGTAGTTGCTCCGTGAGGTCCTTCTTTTGCTTCTCGCCATTTTTCAGTTGTTTGGCCTCCTCCTCCGTTATCTTCTTCTGTTCTTCGAATTGGTGGGTAATAACGGCAAGGTTCTGCTTTCTTACCTCCAGCACCGACTTGGCCGACTTGGCCTCCTCGGAATCCGCGCCATGCACCTTTTCCTCGTTTTTGTAATTTTCGTCGGCCTCGGCCACGAGTAGTTCTTCTTCCCGCTTTTGCGCTTCAAGGTGGTTCTGCATTTTGAGGTAGGCCGTGTAGCGTTTCTCAATCTGCTCACGTTCCTTTGCAAACTTGACATACTCCTTGATGTTTGACACAAGGTTTTTGAACGGGTTCTTCTTGAGGTTGTTGGCAAGGATTCTCTCGTCCAATTTCTCCATTTGTTGCACAATTTGCTTGATTTGTGCAGGATCGAGGTCTTTGAAACTCTCTTTGATGGACTGTAGTTTCTCCCGCATGGCCGTCAGCATGGCGGTTGAAGCATGATCAAGGTTCTCGAAGAGGCGTATATACATATCGCTTTCTTGGAACGACTTCCAGGAGTTGTCCGTAGTCTTCTTGTCGTACTGCTTCTTGAGGTTGTCGAGATATTCCTTCTGTAATTCTGGATTATTCTTCAACGTCTCGTCGTCGTATATCTTGCGACGTTCCTCCACATACCATTTGTCGAGCTCCAGTTGTTCCGTCAGCTTTGTTTTGTAGTCGCTGGTCAGCTTGTTGAAGTCGTCGATGGCCTGTTGGTTCTGCTGCTTGGTAATACGGGCCATAGCCTCCTTGTACTGCTTGTATTGCTCCTCGCCGAAGTATTTCTGCATGGCCTTGCCCGTATCTTTGATAGCCTCCTCATACTCCTTTAGTACTTCCTGCGACCATTGGTTGGGGTCGCTGCCATACATTTTGTCGAAGTAGGCAGAGGTGTATTGATTGAAGACACGATTCACCATGTCGCGCAGATCATCAAAGGAGTGGGCAAGGTCTCCGAACGACTTTCTGATAACACTCTCGCTGACGTTATTGTCTTTGAGCCTCTTGTAGAGGTCAAGGCCGGCGAATGCCTCATCAATATCTGTGGAAACTTGGTCTCTCAGCTTTTCGTAAACTTTAAGACTTCCGTTCATTTCGATGTCTGCCGCCTTACGGAATGCGTCACCCCGCTTCGTAAGCTCCTTGAACATGCGGCCAATCTTCCTGATGCGGTCGGCCACGGCCTTGTCATCCGGCATGATGTCGTCCGTACTCCATCCCACGTTCTCTGCCGCCTCTTTGAAGTACTTGCGAGTGTGAAGGAGCGCGTCCTCCTTGCTTTCGTTCCTCAGTAGCTCATTGTATTTGCTATTCATGTCAGCGAGCAGGCTGATGCGCTCAGAAAGAATGTCTCGTTGTTCTTTCTGTTCCCTTCTTCGCTGTCTCTCCCTTTCTTTGCCCCGCTTCTTGTTTTCTTTCTCGTCAGGGTCAACACCAAGGCCAACGGTTTCGTCTTTATATGCGCGCATGAGCTCTCGCACCTGCGCCTTTACCTTATCCTTGTGAATCCAGTTCTGTGCAAGAGGTATGGAGCCTCCCATGATGGTTCGTATGTCTGGATCTACTTTTATCCACCCATGTGGAGTACTTTCCAATTTGTCAAATCTTTCAAGAAACTTCTTTGCCAATTCGTACTGCTGCTTCGCTTTGTCTCCACTTTCAATGAAGCTTTTTAGTCCTTCGGCGTATGAATCAAGTTGACCAACTTCTACATTGATTTTGTACTTCCTTTTACTGAAAAATTGCTCAAGATAGGTATCAATCCATGACGCCTCTTCCTCTACGTTCGCCTTGTCGATATTGACTTTGATGCCAAAAAAATTTTCAATAAACTGTTTTGCTACATCATCAATCTCGTTTTGCGTTGTAAACGCATCGATTTTTGGCTTGATGATAACCCTTGCATGCTTAAGAGCTTCATCTTTAGAAAGACCATCCTTGATGCCACTTTGAACAGTATCTTCAAAGGATCTTTTCAAATAGTTCATGTGTTTAGCATAGACACCTGAAAAAGTATTTGTCTTTGGATCAAACCTGAACAGTTCGTTTTTCTGTTGATCCAGTATGGCAATCTCGTTGTTGAGCTTTCTTGTTTCAACATTGATTTCATGGACAAATCCAGGCAGGGCCGTTCCTACTCGTTGGCTTCTCTCGGTAACTGCAGCTATATCCTGCAAGGCGTTCTTCAACCTCATGGTGTACGCCATTTGATCCTCGTTGGCTTGTTGTGGCTTTGCGGCTATGTCGTAATACTTCTGTGCCTCCTTACTGAGGTTCTTGTATTCAACGGAAACTTTGTCAAGCACGGAGCGCAAGTCGGTCGTCTTGGAAATGATCTTCGTATATTGTGCAGAATATTTGTCAGACATTTCTTTTACGTCCGAGTCTTCTTTGGTGAAATAATTAAGCACTCGCACATCTTCTGCGAAACGCAGAATTTCACCCTTGGCTACATTGAATTGCTTTGCAAGTTCTTCTTTTGACAGACCTTCGATGTTGATCTTTATATCAAAGTTCGCATTCTGCATCAAAGTGATAAGCTCCTGAAAAGCCTTCTTTTTATCCTCAATGCTCTTGTTGTCGTCTTCCGTTCCAAATTTGTTCTGTATTTCTTGGATTTTGTCGAACGTTTCCGCAAATTCTCTGTTTACCTGTGCAATCTCTCGCTCCTTTTCGGCAACTTTTTGGAAATGGCTAATAATTGCATCAAGGCCAAATGCAGCAACCATTCCAACCAGTCCGATACCTAACGACTTTAGCAATCCGGTGCTCTTTACGACGTTCGATATGACCGAGCCCATAGCGCGCCATTGTCCTTGAAGCTGTTTTGCGCTATTATACTGAACACGAAGCGCAGTCACGATTTTGCTATTCCACATAGCAATGGCAATGGAGTGTGTCTTGATAGCCAAAAAGAAAGCGATGGCCGTCTTGGCTACCGACGCAATAGTCTGCCAATGCTTCAACAACTCAATGGCCGAAGCGACCGTGCCCTTCAAAACACCTTCATTACTCTTTCCAATTTCGTTGAGCATTACGTCGAAGGCGTCGCCCAGCTTTTGGATCATACCCCAAAGGGTCTGCGACTGCCGCTCCTGCATTTCGTAGAACATACCGCCCTTGTCCGTGAGCCGCTGGAACACCTGCTCCACGTCCTTGAACTTGATCATTCTCTTCGAGATCATATCGACGATTTGTGCCGTCGTATAATCTGCGTTGTCTCGCTCCTTGAAGAGAGCCTGCAACTCTCCGTACATATTGATGCCCGCCTCCGTGAATTGGCGAACCTCAGAGCCACGAAGATAGGCCGCAGCCTTGACCTGTCCGTAGGCGAGAATAAGACGGCTCATATCAACACCAAGTCCCGCAGAAACGTCGGCGAGCCGCTTGGTGGTGTCATAGAGTTTGTCGTTCTCAATACGGTATGCCGCAAGCTGCTTGGTGTAATTCACCAAGTCTTTGATGCGGAACGGAGACTTGACGGCCAGTTGCACGGTTTTGTTGAATATCTCATCGGCCTGGACCTTGTTCTGCAACATGGATTCCAGGGAACGTTGTGACATCTCCATCTGGCCCCTCACCTCGGCAATCTGCCGTATGAAGTCCTTGGCCGAGTTGAAAGTGAATAGTACCGCCGTGCGTTGAATGAGTTGAGATATGTACCGGTCAAGGTAAGAATACTTCTTTCCGAGGCCCTGGACGGACACACCCGCATCACGAAGCGCCTTTGTGTGCTTTTCTATGGCGACATTTAAGGTATTGAGATTCTTTCTATAGTCCTGATCCGTCGTATTTAGTTTCATGCGGGCCACTCTCAAATACTCTATTGCCTTAGCATGCCCGTTGAGCGTATTTGCATCCTCAGAGAATTTGAGTGCGCCATTAAACGACGTGTTTGTGGCATAGGTATTCTCACGTTTTTGGCGTTCCAACTCCTTCGCCTGACGCGCCCGTGCCGCCTCGGTCAATGGCTTTGCCGCATTGAGCTCTGCATTGTGCTTCTCTATGGCCGCATTGAGTGCGTTCAGCTTCGTAGTGTAGTCAGAATCCGTCTTCGACAACTTGCGCTTTGCCTCTTCAAGGTATTTTACTGCAAGGGCTTGCCTATTGAGCGTATTTGCGCTACGGGAGAAGTCGAGTGCGCCCTGGTACGTCGTGTTTGTGGCATAGTTCTTCTCACGATATTTCTGTGCAAGCTCGTTAGCATTCTTTCGCTGCTTGTTCTCGTATGACTGTTGCGCACTTGCCATTCGGTCAAGGGCCTTTTGGTAGGCCACAGTCCGCTCCTGATACATCTGCTCCTGATACTTGAGCTCATCCTGCAAGAGCTTTTTGCGCTTCACAAGTTCGTCTTGCTCAGAGGACGTAAGGTTGTATGATTTGTCCTTGAGGATACTGTTGATCGCAGTAATTTCCTCCTTGAGGTTGGCAATGTTCATGCCACTCTTGTTCTGCATGGATTTTTGAAGCCTCTCTAAGGCCAATGCGGCCTGCTGGATGCCTCCCGTGCCCATACCACTCATGCTTGACAGCTTCTGCCGCATGCCATCAATGACCTCGGAGGCTTTGGTGACGCTTCCACCCATGTCCCTTGCGCTATTTCCTATGTTGGAGAAGGAGTTGTTGAGATTTTGGCCGGCAGCGGTGGCATTCGTGCCGATAGCCCTCATCTTCTGAATGATTTTGTCGAGGTTGTCGGCGAACATATTAGCACCGCCAGACATGGCCGTAAAGGCATTGTTCACAGTAGTGCCCATTGCCCTTGCGGTCTCTTGTATGTTCTGCAACCTCTTGTCAGCACGCTCAATAGCGTTGAGTGCTTCTTTGCTGATAAAAAGCTCGCTTCCTATTGCATCGCTCATAACTTGAATGTTTAGTAGTTTATATAATCGGCAAGCCAAGATCGTTGAGCCTCTTTAGGTCGTCTGCGCTCCCTATTACGGTCTCATTTTTTCGTTTGCCGCGACCATTCCCCTTCGTCTCTTTGTCCGAGAGGTATTCCACATGGGTAAAGTCCATACTTGCGAGCCTCACCTGCGGAACGGTCATTGCCCATTTGTATTCTTCCTGCGAGCACCAAGTGTTGGCCCTAAGAAAGTCTATCATCTGTCCGTATTCTGTCCTTGACGGGACAATTCTGCTGCTTGTGTCTTCCTCGTCAAGGCTTGATTGCGGACGGTCTGAATAACATTGGTACTCGCGAAGAAAAAATCCACGTCGAGGAGGTTTAGGATTTCAACGAGCATGGTTGCCCAATCCCTCACGTCGCTCTCGCCCCAAAGGAGTTGCTCATACACTTCTTGATATTCGTCAGAGTATATTCGCTTCTTGTCGTTGAGCAGGGCAAGCGTGATCACCCTTGCCACGGATGGAAGGTTGGTGGCAAACTCCTTGATAACGTCGCCCATTGACATCTTCTCGCCACGAATTATTTTGCAAGCCTCATCCGCAATAAGCCATTGCGTGCCTGGCTTCAAGGCGTGAATTTCCCACACCGTGCCTTTCAGCTTGACGATGGTGGGAGAATCGTTCATTATCTTCGCCAGTTTTTCCATAGCTTCGTCAGAGATGGGCGAATCGGGCATCACCCGCTTCTCTCTCTCCTTTCGGGCCACAGCCTCCTGCGATTTGTCTTTTTTCGCTCTATAGACTGCCATGATATTTATCTATTTGATTGCCGAAACGGTCGCATTGTACTTTCCTGCTATCTGCTCCAACTTTTGGAACGACATCGAAATGACGCGATAGGAATGCTTGAGCCTGCCGCCTCCCTCCTCAAGTATTTTTGCATAGGGCATGGCCGCAACAATGGCCAGGGAAATGCCACCTTTCTTCTTGTTGCCTTCGAGGTATGAGCGTATTTCCTCACGTCCCCTCACGTCCTTTCCGTAAATGTGCCTCGGCACTTTGGCCATAGGGGACGAAGATAGATACCCCGTTCTCTTTAGCACACCATTCACATAGATACCATACCCGTATGAATCGTAAAGGTTTCGTGTCCTATGCTGGTACGTTCTCTCCTCCACGCATTCACGCAAAATTCTCCTTGCGTCGTTCTCTAACGAATCAAGCAGCTTGTTGATAGCCTTTTCGTAAAATGCACCCATATTCGTACATTAAAAAATGGCGAACGGCATGAAGCCGCCGCCACTTTGGAATTATGATAGTATAAGACAAGAGATGCACTACGCCGCTACTCGGTCGCGGTAGGAAGGGTGTAGTCGTGGTTGATATAGAACGGCGTGCGGTAGGTCTTAGCGCCAATCGTGAGGGTAATGTCCTTCGCCGTTCCAGCAAGCGCAATCTTTGCCAAGTTGGAGTTCAGAGACTCAATGGTGAGCTTGGAATTGAGCTGCACCTTCGGGAGCACATAGGCTACCATCTTCGTGCCGTCCGGCTGGGTCTGCACTACGTCAAACTTAGCGTAGATGGGCTTGTAGGCCGACGGCGCAATCGTGCGTTTGCCGGCCTCGTCCGCAATGAAGCCGCAAAGTGATTTGAGCAACTCGGCCTGAGTGTCACCGACCTCTGCCGCAAGCTGATACTTGCCGAGCTTTACGATAGAGATGATGGGCGAATCGGAGGTCTCGCACTCAATGTCCGTGGTCTCGTTGTCGTCCTGCGAGATGGAGGTGGTGTCCTCCACTACGTCCTCAAGGATGTACGAATCACCAAGAGGAGCGGATTCGTCCACCTCTGCACCCGTGAACATCGTTGCCACGATATAGTCTGGCTTGATAAACTTGAATGATCCCGTGTTGGTATGAATTACTTTGTTTGCCATAATAGTATTCTTTTTTAGTTTGAAAAAACGTTATTTCGTAATAACTGACACGCTAACCATATTGAAGTGGAATTGTCGCTGAGTGTCGTACCCGCTATCGCGGTACAACTCATGGATGGAATAGTCCTTATGCCGTGAGGAAGCAATAACCTCGTCAAGAATACCTTCCATCTTGTCAAGGGCTTTTACGTTCTTCACGGGAGGACTGCCTTTGGGCCTTGCGTACAAATAGATGTTGGCAAAGCCGGTAGAGTATGCCCCCTTGTCCGTCTGCTGCCCCACATCAATGTTGACGAACGTCTCCCACTCCTTGTCCGTAGTTGGGGGGAGCTCGCCTACAATCACTTGATCCGCAATGCCCTTTTTTGCAAGCAGCATCGAAAAGAAATTCTCAATGCGTGATAGCCTGCGTTGTGTTCCATGTGCCATGATTCTGTTATCCTATGTTACCTATTGAGACTAAATGTCCGTTCCCTTGATGTACGCAACGCAACCATGAAGTTTGGTAGGCTCTATGCCAATGACCATTCCCTCCACGGGCATTCCGTACATCTCGCCACGAAATCTGATGCCCACCTTCATTCCTTCCGGCAAGCGTTCCTCGCCTTCGTCCGTCTGTGGCATGGGAAAGTAGATGCTATATCCCATTGACACCACACCCGAAGTGAACAACTTGTCCGTCTTTTGAATGTCGCATTTGGTGGTGAGAATGACCGTTTCGTCGTCCCGCTCGTCAGAAAGCAGGTCGCCATCATCGGGCACGCCATACCCCTTCTTGTAGAACGTTCCGTCGTACTCATACTCTACCATTGCGTTTCTATCCGTGTACATCGTCATTCGTATTCGTTAATCCACCTAACATCGCCATCAGAGCCGTTCAAAGCATCGAGTTTGTCTTCTTCGCCGAGTTTCTCGTAGAGCCGCTTAAGTTCTGACTTGATACTGGCGAGGGACTTCTGCGTTATCGTCTGAGACCCAACCGTAAGGGTGTAAGAGCCGTGTTGTGTCGTTGATGATGCCGTTTGATAGACACCAAATACAATCGTCTCCAACAGAGCCGCCTTGCATCGGTCACGATGTTCCTCCGTGAGCTCCGCGTATGCTTCAATTTCGGAAACGCCGCATTCCAATGCAACCCTTTTCAGTACAGACTTGTCAAAGACGAAATTCGTCAGTCCGCTAAGATAGTCCAATATGTCGAATTTTTGAACTGCCATGATGGTGAGGATAGTTATACGTTAGCGTGTCAGTTGTCGTGACATGTGATTAGTTTGCCGTAGAGGTGTCGATGATCACATGGTTCATGAAGTCGATAAGGACGGGGCAAGCCGACATCATTACCTTGGTCTGCCACTCACGGAACAAGCCGTTGTCAATGGCATAGTTGCCCACGGTGACAAGGCCGTTAGCAATGGAGGCCCAGGAAACGTCGATGTTCTTTGCGCCGTACTTCTGCTGCAAAGCCTGGTCGTAGATAGGCGTCCACTTAAACTCAACGGAATCGCCAGCGGGGCACAAGACTACATACTTGTCCTCCCAACCCTGCACGAAGGTGTCTGTGTTCACCGTCTTGTTGCGCTCCTTCTCGACAACAATCTCAATGGGCGAGAGGCCCGTCATGTCTGAGAGCGTGCGCTTGAAGTCCTCATCGAGCACCTGCATACTGTCGGTATAGGCCATGCGCTTGGCCACACACCACTTCTGATACCACTCCTTGACCTCGGCATTCTCCAGGAAGGTCTCGCGGTACATCTTGCGGGTCATCTTCCACACAAGCGCACCCTCGTAGCCGCCGCGCTCATCGCGGTAGTCGTCCTCGATCTTGCGCATCTGAGTGATAATCTTACACTCGGGGTCAGTCCACGCCTTTACGCCGGCCTTCTTCTTGTTCTCCTCGGGGAAGGGTTCAATCTTCTGCAAGAACTGCTGCAAACCCTCACCCTTGCCCTTCCAAGACATGGAAGCCTTCGTCATGAGCTGGGCCGTAAGGTTGCTGAGCGTTGCCTCGGCAGAGTTCTTACCGACCTGAACGACATCACGAACCCAAGCCGCAATGAGGTCAGCATCGTTGCCGAACTGCTGGAACAACTTCTCCTTGTATTCACGCTGCTGAGCGTTCTCCGACCACTTGTAGCCGATAAAATCGGGGATGGAGCCAGAATATACGCTGATGCCCTCGCTGTCCATCTCGGGAGCATCGCCAAGCGGGGCACGGAGGTGCATCAACGGAGCGGCCTCGGCCTTCCTTGACTTCACGCTATAGGTGGCCACACCGTCATAGTCGGTAGGCGTTGGCATGGAGGCGCGATGGCCCTGCGTGCTGTACCAGCCATAGTTGGTGTAGAGAAGATTCTTCTGATCAAGGAAAGTCTTGAGGAAGTTCAAGTTGTCCTTGCTCGAAAAGAGCTTGGCGTATCTCGAATTGTTAAAATCAAATTGCTGCATAATCCTAAATACTAATTTTTTACCTGTTTGTGAGACTGAAACTTAAAGATAGAACCAGCCCTTCACCTTGCTTTGGTTGAGAGCGAGGACGGCGGGCGGCAACTTGTTGATCTTCTTCAAGTGCAGGATGGTGTCGGAGTTGGCCAAGGCCGGCGTGAAGGAATACTGTGCGCCATACTCCTCGGACGAACGAGAGATGTTCGGGTCGTAGAAGAAGTCCATGTCGGAATCCGCGTAGGCATTGGGATTAGTCACCATTGCGGTGGTTTCTGCACCTGCCTTTGCGGCCTCGACCAAAATGTCTCCCTTTTTCGCCGTAGCGCCAAATTCTGCGCCGAGGGCAAGCTCCCATACGTCCACGCCACTTTCCTTTGTCTCCGTGACACCAACAACGGTGATTCCCGTACCCTTGCCGTCGAGCGTAGAAGGCGCGGCCATGATATTGTCTCCAATGAAGGGGATGTGGCGGTAGCCATTGCGAACGATCTTGATGGTCTTGTCCGTAGCGACAACATTCTTGGCGAGCTCGAAAATCTTCATGATCTTCACAGAAGGGCCCGTCTCGGGATCCTCAATGCCGGGGTCGTACTCCACAAGGTCGCCCGCGTTGATTTTCGCACGGCCCTTGAACGGATTGAGCAGCACGCCACCAAACGTAGGATAACGGAGCGCGTCCTTGCGGTTGCCAACGATATTCACGAAGACAGACCGATGGCCGCCAATCTTACCGCTTGCCTGAATGAGGGTGCGGCCACTGAAATAACCGCCAATGCCGCGATTCAAATAAAAATCATCATTCTTTGCCATGATTCTTGTAATTAAGGGTGAAAACTGTTACTTGCCAGCGTCAGGGTTGATGATGTTGATTACGTCAGACCAGTCCGTCTTCGTCTCGCTACCGCCGCTGCCTCCAGGCGTGTTGTGCGTGGTGGACGAATGGGCCATGTTGTAGAACTCCAAAGCGTCTGCGGCCTCCTTGTCAAGGTCTGAATCATTCGTGATGGTCAGCTTCTTCAAGTACGTCTCCGCCCACTTGTCGTCCTTTACACCCTTCTCCTTCAACTTGGCACGAAGTTCACTTCTTTTCTGAGACAGAACCTTTTCGGCCTCAACGGCGGCTTCTTTCTCCTCCAGCTTCTTGAGCCGTTCGAGTAATGCTGTCAATTCGGGATTACTCCCGCTGCCATTACCGTTTCCGTTACCTTTGCCGTCTCCTTTGCCGTCTCCTTTGCCGTCACCATTACCGCCAGAGCCCGAAGGGTGATCCTTCTGCCAAGACTTGATGAAGTCGGCGTTGTCCTTCTCGTAGTTGCCATTAAGCGTGACAAACTGCGGAAGAATCCTCGACACGAAGTCGTCCAGTTCCGTCTCTTCGTTGACCAACAAGTCGTAGTGGGAATCACTAAGGCTCGTAATGGTTTTGTCGCTAATGGAAAGGTGTTTCCCATTTGCGGTGAGCTTACCCTTTAGGGTGTCTAAAAGTTGCTTCTTTGTAAACTTCATTCTTTCTCGTATTTTAACAAACGTACTGCAAAAATACGGCTATAACTGACAGTAAAAAAATAAACTGCAAACTTTATTGGTCAGCTGACCAATAAATATTTATTCTGCTATATGTAATAATGTATTACTTCGTATTTTTGCAGCATGGGTAGTGTAAAAGACATAACAATTGAGCCGCAGGAGGGTTTTCAGAAATCCTTTGTGAAGAGTAATGTCGATGTTGTAGTCGGAGGTGGAGTTTTGGCTGCTGGAAAGAGCTTTGCTTTGGTACTTGCTATGGCAGAGCCGCTAATGACAGATCCAGATTTCCGTGCGATGATTTCACGTCGTTCGCTTGGCAACCAAAAGGCTGGTGGTGGTTTTGTTGAGAAATTCAAGCAGATATTCGGCTCTGACTATATAAGGGTTAAAGAAAGCGACTCTCCTCGCGTATCATTTCCTAACGGAACGTTCGTTGACTTGACGTATCTTGATGATTCTAACATAGATAAGTTAAGAGAGCGTGCAAAAGGATGGGAGTATGATATGATTGCCATTGACGAGTTGACGGAAATGTCATGGGAGGTATTCTCTTATGTAATGACCCGAAATCGCGGTCAGAGTAAGACGTTTACGGGTAAATTCTTTGCAACGCTCAATCCAAAGCGTAGCCATTGGACGAGAATATTCCTTGATTGGTATATAGGCCCAGATGGTTTTGTTATTCCAGAACGTGACGGGAAAGTTAGATATTTCTATTGCAATGGCCCGACTGTCAAGGATGTTGTTTGGGGTGACACCAAGCGTGAGGTTTATGAGAAATGCAAACTCGATATTGACAGAAAACTTGCAGCCGTAGGTGGTAATTTTACCTATAAGAACATGATAAAAAGTTTCGTGTTCTACAAGGGCAAAATCAGCGAGAATAAGGGTCTCGTTGGTAACAATGCCAACTATATCGGTTCTGTTGCTGCATCGGGTGGAAGAATGGCGCAGGCCCTTTTGGAGGGAAACTTCAATGTTGATCCCGAGGAGGAGGAAAGCATACCGATACCAAGCCAATCTGCCCGCGATGTGTTCCTGAACGACCCTGCCGTTAACGGAGACAACTGGGTAACGATTGACCTTGCTGACTTTGGAAGCGACAATACGCTCATGTTGGCCTGGAACGGATTTCATGTGAAGGACGTTGAGATTGCCATGCACACTACGCCGAGACTGAATGCAGAGAAGGCAAAAGTGTTCGCGGCCCGAAACGGAGTATCAGAGAGCCACATTATCTATGATGCTACTGCCGGCCGATATTTCAGTGACTACATTCCCGACGCAATCCCATACATTTCAGCGTCTCGTGCCATAGGCTTGTACGCTCTTACGGGAATGACGCTCAAAGACATTTGCTACATGCGTCTGTGCTACATGATCAAGCGTGGCCAGTTGACCTTCTCCGACGTGGTGTCAAATTCAACATATACTCACCAAAACCTAAAGTATCGTGTTACGATTCAGAATGAGTTTCTTGAGGAGTGTAGCGTAGTGCGATTCTTCAAAATGCAGTCGGGAAAGAAGCGATTGATGAACAAGAAGGACATGAATCGCAACCTTGGCAAAGGGCGTTCTATGGACTTGCTTGACCCGTGCGCCATGCGTATGTACCCATGTGTGGATATGGAGTATGGCACGGAACTTCAACGAGGCTTTGAGGCCGCTTATGAGGAGAGCGATATGGATAGCGACCGACGTGGTAAGCAGAGCATTTTCGACGAAACAATGTGGTATTAAAGATATTGACTTATGATAAAAAAAGAAGATGTAAGAATGATTTTGGAATCCGCACGCATGGATTGGCAATCTGTTTCAGAAAAAGATGTGGCATTTGCCGTGCTGTGCGATTCGCTTGAGGATAAGTCGCTCGCCTACCGCCTCGCCTACAACAAGAGCGAGAAGGACGCTGAACGATTCTACAATACGCCGAGATTCAAGAAGCTACTCGTTTTGCTTGAGCCTTTCGGCGTCGGAGTTGTCACCAACAAAACCATTACGCGAGAGGAGAACAAGGCCGAGCTGCTCAAAATGCTCACGCAGATTGAGGATTCGTTCAACGCAGGAGACCTGGAGGCCAAGGATGCTTTGAAGATGAAGGCCGACATTCGCGTGAAGTTGAACGATAAGTTTGAGATGGAGGAGAGCCAAAAGCAAAGGCGCATCATCGTAGTTCCGAGCAAGCACGACATTGTTTGTCCTAACACCAACCGAGAGTGCAACTATTGGCCGGCGAAGAAGGCTTGCTGCACCCATTACGGCCTCATAGATCCGTCGGAGAACAATGAAGATATTGATAACGAACAAGTAACAGATCATAGCAATGAGTAGGAAGAGACAAGATATAATTAACGACTTTTTGAACAACCCTCAGAAGCTGCTTTTGAAGAAGCCGTTTTTGAGAGGAACGTCCGTAGTGTCCGTTAATGATTCTACCGACGGCGCGAACACAAGAACGGACTATCGCAGTGAGGCCATTCTTCCACATGTAAGCAAGACCATTATCAGCCAGGAGCGGTTTGCCAAGGAGCTTGACCCGTATAGCCATGATGTCATTTTTGACAACAACCTCCCGAGTATATGCGTGAAACTCGACGATGGCGGCTACCAAGAGATTAAGTTCCAGCGTATCGGCATCCCGTTCCAAAAGCGGATTTTGGAGAAAGTCGTGCTTTCTCTTGGTGGAAACAAGCGTGTTCATGTACTTCACGACAGCAACCCAAGTGAGAAGTTGAAGAAAAACTTTGCCGACTTCAAATGGCATTGGGAGAATAGCAACCAGGACGGAATTGGCACTAAAGCCGTATCGATCCAACAGAGCAATGGCGACGTTGGCCTCCTTATCTATATGAATGAGAAGAACGAGGTGAAGTCCCGTCTTTTCTCCTACTCCGACGGCTACCAAATCATTACGCACAAGGATGATAATGGCGAGCCTCTGCTTGACTGTGTGTACTACAGAACGGAGGACAATGTTCGGCACATTGATGCTTACGACGATACGAAGCATTACCATTTCACGGATTCTTTTGTTACAGACGTTGATACGCAAGAGATAAAACGGGGTTGGAATTTGGAGTACGAGGAGGTCCATGGCTTCTCCGAGAGCCCGCTTGTTACGAAGCGTGGTGATGTAGCATGGAACAATGTGCAGAATCTTATCGAATTGTTTGAGATTATGTACAATATCTTTGGCGTGATTCAGAAGCGTCATGGATGGGGTATTCTCTACATCAAGGGTAAGTTCAACGAGACGGCCAAGAAGATAGCCGGCTCAATCATCTTGAACGATTCCAGCATTGACGGCAAGGGAAGCGCCGAGTTCAAAGCACCTCCTTCTCCTGCAAACATGATAGAGTTTTTGCAGTCCATTCTTGATTTGATTCAGATTGGGTGCGGTTGTACATTCATCCTTCCGAAGGACGTTAAGTCGAGTGGAGACATTAGTGGACTGGCCATTCAAATGACCCGTTCGCTTGATATTGAGACTGCATCAAATGCTGTCATTGAGTGGCAGAACTTCGTCAGCAAACATTCCCGTCTTTTCAAGGAGGGACTTGCCAAGCAACTTGTTTCGTCTGGTGAGAATCCGACTGCCATAACAGATTTCAAGGAAATGCGTATCAGCACTTCCTTCAAGACGTGGCAACCGTTTGACGAGGCAGCATGGAACCAGATGCTTTGCACGCTTCGTGGAGCAGGACTTATCTCAACGAAGACAGGCGTGGAGAAGAACACGGTATCAACTCCCGACGAGGAAATCCGTATGGGCAACGAGGCGGTTGCTCCCGAGAAGGAAAATGGAGGTATTCAGACTAAGGAAACTGTTAACGAATAGAAATGAAGGCGAGCGCGTTACATATTCAAAGGCTTGTGGATGGAAATGCCGTGAGCTTTCCTGCCAAAGGCGAGGAGGCGATTGTCGGCTCATATACTTATAGTGGTAAGCGTATGGGTGGCGCGCCTACGCTTACGGCAACCATCTACTATGAGCGTCCCCTTGATGATGATTGGACGTATGATGAATTTGTAGAGTTTCTTGGCGAGCGATTCTTCGTAACGTCCATTCCTTCTTCGAGCAAGGACAATGAATCCATGATGTACAAGCATGAGATTGTCTTTACGTCACGAAGGGAGATTCTTGATAATACATTGTTCTTTGATGTCGTGTCAGACTATGACAAGGATACCCATGGAGGAGACCGTTATGTTAGCAATCAGACCAAATTCCAGTTTGGAGGTACTATTCGTGAGTTTGTCAGCAGAATCAATAGTGCCCTTGCTTACTGTGGCCTTTACTTTCCACAAAAGGCCCAAGGGGATAGGGGGTATTATGTTGTTGTCGATAACGGATATGGTACGGACGATGTGAAGGAAATATCGTTTGAGGACGAATATATCACCAATGTGATTCAGCTCATCAATACCGAGTTTGAGTTGGATTACTATTGGGTAGGAACGGTGTGCCATGTTGGTAAAGTCCAGCATGATTTGACCGATAACGACGAGGACATTGTGAGGTACGGTCGCAATGACGCATTGTTATCCATATCTCGTGAGAATGCAAACACGAAGATTGTTGATATGATCACGGGCCGTGGCTCTTCCGACAATATACCGGAATACTACCCCAATGATGGAGAGTTTGGACTTGCCGTATTCAATACTGCGAATATTGACAAAGAGGACGTAACGGTTAATCTCGAAAAGTTATATGCTCTGGACAACCCGATTGGCAGGACTTTTACCTTTTGCAAGATCAAGGATGGCCAGTATGACAACACCATTGATGTCTATGTCAGCGAAGTGTGGAGCAATTACCAACCGTGTTTTAAAGAATTTTCCCAAAAGTGGCATATCGGACATTGTGATGCCGGCACTCGCATCAAATTGTCTGGAATACGGTGTGAAGTTCGTGGCGAAAAGCATCAATGTGACAACCTTTTCGCTATTGTCGAATCGTCATATTCGATAGTTGTTGACGGGACAAGAACAGAGAAAGTTTCTCTTGACGACAATTTTGTTTGCCCCGTTCCTGGCGACTACAAGTTTGTTCATCTTGTTTCGTATTATGTAAAAGAGCGCGAACAAGTGTCAGACGGTGATCATACGGGTGGCTACCTCAACATCGTCGCATCCATTCAAGGCTCGATAGGCGTTTCATGCCAAAAGAGTGACGGGGAACTTTGGTTCTATTCCGAAGGAATGTCGTTTAGGTATGACGATGGCGGGATAATCTTTGCCGACATATCCAAGGCCGTTCCTGCTATATGCGGGATGGAATACTACAACGGTTTTGTGCCGTATGGATTGACTGGAGAGGAAACAGCATCGAATGTGGAAATTAAGGATAGAAAGTTTGTCTTTCCGTCCCAAAACCTTATGCCGAGTATCTACAGAAAAAGTGGTGGCGCTAACAGATTCTATTTGGCAGAGAATGGTAAGTACGAGAAGCCGGATGGAAGCGGTGAGTTTTATCAATTCGCCAACTTATACAAGGTAGGCAAGCCCCATCAGGGCAGCGTCTCTTTTGATGATATAAAGCCTACAATCAACGGAATCCGTAACGACGTTATACAGAGCGACGGCCTTGGCCAACTGTTCGGTGAGATTGCCGATGTGGCCTTTGACGCAAAGGATAACGACATCAAGGACGATAGTGGAAATTACACTCATCCCTATTTCTACTTGAAGTTACACAAGTTTAGCGGAGAGTTTGGGTTTGACCTCTTCGCAAGTGCCTTGGCGTCAGATACCGCTAAGATCAATTTGATAGATAGCATTGGCTGTCCCGCTTGTAGCTTTGAAATTCAGACACACAAGAGTTCGGATGGAAAGAAGTTTTACAATCCTGTCAGCACGGATGCTATCGGAAACCTGAAAAAGGTTGACGGCAAAGAGACTGGCGACTACATTCTCTCTCCGGATGATGCCGCGTCGGACACATACAACCAAGATTCCCGCAAACATGAATTGTGGATTGCTCTGAAAAAAGACGCAAGCACACTTGGTATCATCATGCCTAACGCTGCGAACAACTTCAAGCCAAAGAAGGGCGAAAAGTTTGTTATCACGGGCATCAAAGCGCCGTATTCACTCGTTACGGCAGCAGAGAAGCGACTGGATGATGCGCTTATCAAGTATATGTTCGAGAACAACGAAGACCAATTCAACATCAATGTCAAGTTTTCTCGCGTATTCTTGCAGGAGAATCCATCGTTTGCGAGCAGGTTGAACGAAAACTCAAAAATAAAGGTTGAGTACAATGGCAAGCAATATGAGCTTTTTGTCAGCAGCTTTACGGTCAAGGCAGAGAACTCTGTATTGATGGAGGTTGATGTGGAGCTCGTCAAGTCTCTTGAAATAACCCAAAGTGACGTAAAGAATATCGTCGATTCTGTCAAGGGAGAGGTGGTAAGGCCACTTGCCAACCTTGCTGGCGGTGGCGGCTCTAACATCAATATGTCAATCACTGATAAGGCTTATCTGTCCAAGCTGCATGATGATTCGACCAAGTACAGGCTAACCGTCGGCGAATTTCAGAGCAATGGACGCGCCACAGTAAAAGGCGACGTAATCGTGTCCGATAGCGGGACATTCGTTAGCGGTGCGGAAGGCCACGGCACGCGACTTGGCAATGACGGTATGTGTGAGACTGATATTGTGAAGTTGCGCGGGTACTTGGGCACGCCAAACTTCGTTGACGGATTCAACGGAAACGGATTCAAGCTTTGGATAGACGATTCAAAGCTCGCTAATCTTACTCTTGATAGGCTTACTGTTCGCCAAACGATGGTTATTTTCGAGCTGCTGATCGAGAAAATCCGAAGTGTTGGAGGCCAGATATGCGTGAGTGCTGCCAATGGAAAAATCAAGTCCGTCAAAGAATACGAGGACAACTATGTTATTGAGTTTGAGCAGGAGAATACGTTTGTTGCCCACGATCTTGTACGTTGCCAAACCTTTACAGGCAAAAACTTGAAGAGTTATTGGGCCGAGGTGGCGAGTGTTACGAAAGACGGCGTGATTATTCCCAAAAGCGAGTTTGCCAATTCCCTTCCAGCCGTAGGAGACGAGTGTGTCCTTATGGGCAACACCATCAATACAAAGCGTCAGAATCTCGTCCTGATTTCAGCAACAGAGGATGGAAACCCTCGCATAGATGTCATGAATGGCGTGAATCGCAAAGGATTTGATAGATCTCTTCGCGCCCGGCTTGGCAACCTTGACGGAATCAATGATGATTGGTTTCCTGCCTCGAATCAGCCTAACGGTGACGGTCTTTATTGCGACAATGCCTTTTTGAAGGGTACATTCCTGCTTGAGACGGGTGAAGACGTAAAGACCCGTTTCGAGATTACGGACGGAAAGATAGAGAGTGCGGTGGAGGGCGTGCGCCAAGACCTCATGCCTGACAGGGGGTATCTTAGCAACCCCTCATTCAACGAAGGCTTTGACAAATGGGGCACACAGAACGAGACGGTATTCTTCCTCGTTGGCAATAAATGGATATATGCGAACAATAACGTACTATCCAAGCGTGGCGATAGCGCCATTGTTGTCAAGGACATGGGCCGCACGGTCGTACATATCAAGAACAAGTACATCTGTCAGAAGAATAAGAATCTCGCAAAGAAACCCGACATGCCAACGAATGCGGACGGGACGAAGGAGGCGCAACCCGTGTACCTTGCCTTCTTCTACCGATGCGCTACTGCCGGAAAACTCACTGTCACCTTTGAGGGTGTGGATAAGACGGGATTTGCCGATTTTGAATCGTTCAACATTGAGCAGGAGGTCGGTGTGACGGACGGCTACCAGCAATTCACTTGTGAAGGTATTTGGAACGGCACGGGTGACTTCAAGTTGTCGTTCACTGGCGAAATCTATCTGTACATGCTTGTCCTAAGCACGGACAAAGTGGATAGCCTCACCTATAAGTATCGCACGCTCTTCGAACAGAGTGACAAGCTAATCAATATTGCTGCACAGAATTTTGACAAGGACGGAAATGTATTGGCAGATAGCGGTATTATGGTGAAGCCTACTGGCGTCGGTATCTATTCACAGGGTAGTGATGGCAAGTTTGCCCTCATAGGTGTTGAGGTGAAGGGAGAGGACGGTAAGTCGAGCATCAAACTGTTTGCCGATAATATACAACTGGAAGGCTATGCGACCATAAACGGCAACTTCAAAATTGACAAAGAGGGAAACATGGTTGCCAAGAACGGCCAGTATGAAGGAACGGTCGTCGCAAACAGTGGTAAGTTTATTGGCGCAATCGGTTCGCCATACAATAACGTGGGCGCTGCTCAAACGCAATGGCCGTCAGTTGATACGGGAATGAATGTGATGGTAAGTGACACCAAGCGGGCCGAGGCTGGCCTTGTCCTGCCCGCATACAAGGAAATCGACGGAGTAGAATGTGATGTTATTAACGCTACCGCCACAGATACGTTCATTACCATACCGTCAAACAATGATCCAACCCAATGTCTCCTTTACCGCAACACGCACATTACGAGTGTCAAGTTGGGTGGCAACTTCTGCCGTGTCCGTTTGAAGGCATTTGTTCAGCCTGGTGCAGACGGATGCTCGTGGACAATACTCAACACATCTGACTTTGAGTTGGCTACGGATGCAGACTTAAAGTATATTTATGCAAAATCAGTGTTAAATCCAAGTGTTTTAAACTAAACTAAAAATATATGACAACAGAGGAAAAAGACGAGATTAAGAAAGCCGTTCTCGCCGATATACAGGCGGAATCGCAGGATGTCAGCGAGCTCGAAGTAGTCGATACCCTCGATGGCGTGCAAAGCCTTCCTACCATGAAGGGAGGCCAACTTGTAAGTGCCCCCGTGAATCTTCTCTCCAAGCCTGCTACGGATGCTGCGGCCAAGGCAGAGGTGGCCACGCAGGACGCCATTGCCAAGGCCGATAGCGCGGTAAAGGAAGCCATTGGAAAATCCGATGCGGCCACGCAGGAAGCAAAGGCCAAGACGGATGCTGCGGCACAGAAAGCTACGGATGCTGCGGCCAAGGCCACCAAGTCTGCCGAGGCGGCTGATGCGGCTGCGGAACGTGCTGAGGCCGTTGAGACTGGTTATAAGGAGGTGGCTATTTCTGCAAGGGATGGCGCTACGGCCCGCTTCGACGGTTTTGTGGAGGACGTAACCATTGCGCAGGTATCGGTCATTGAAGTTGATGGCGTGTTCTTTGATACGGCCCGCCTGGTATTTGTCGGGCGAAGCGGCACAAACTATGTCAACAACTGGGGCAAGGCCGGTCTCTATATGGACGACAGCAGGACGAGTGTCTTGAAGGACAAAGTGTATCTTCATGGCGCATCCATCTACGCATGGAGCGAAGAGGATGGCACGCTTTCTGAGGTAAGTGGCAGCGGCTCGGGTAGTGGATTCTACAATGTCACGAACGAGCAGCCTCTTAGCAGTGGATTCTACACCAAGCAGACGGCCATTGCTGCACTTGCCAATGCGAAAATAAAGGATGAGGACAAGCCCGGCATGATCCTTACTTTCGAGCAGTCTGCTGGCGTGTGGGCCGACTACCGCTTTACGGCCAGTAGTATTGACAAATTTCTCACTCCCGAGAGTTGGGAAGAGTACGGCGGCGGAAAAATCAAATCTATTACGCTCAACGGCTCAGAGATCGCGCCGGACGGCAACGGGAATGTGTCGCTCAATATAGACCAAATCGCCGTGGATGAGAGCTTGGACCAGGATAGTACCAATCCCGTACAAAACAAGGTCATTACGGCAAAAGTCAACGAGATTAGTGACGCTGCCATTGGTGGAATGGAGGTGATTGAGAGTGAAGACAAGAACACCATCAATATTCGCAACAAGAAGGGCGCAGTTATTGCCTCCGCTGAATTTAGCGGCGGTGGTGGCGGCGGCGGTGGTTCTACCGCAAGCCAAATCTTAATATCTGCGTCCGTTGACAAGAAGCAGGTAAAAGAGGGCGATAACGTACAGTTGTCCTACACATACAACCATGTCAATTCGAGTGGAGATAGCGACGGTATCAAGGCAGACATAACCATTACTATATCCCGTGGTACTACGCAAACCTATCAAGTCACGACGAAGAATGTCAGCGCGGGTAGCTACACGCTTGACGTGTCTGACTATTTGCTTGTAGGTGTCACGGACATAAACGTTGATGTTGTGGCCATTACCGAAGATGGAACGAAGCAGACCAAGCGGGCCTATGCGTCCGTAACTGTTGTCACACTCAAACTCACAAGCTCGTATAACCTTGGCTCTACCATTATTGGAGGCGGTTACAAGAATGGTGAAACGATTGAGATTCCGTTTACGATTACTGGTAGTGGTACGAAAGACGTCTCAATGCACGTTGACGGTTCTTCAACGCCCGTGTCGCAGACTATCAGCAAGAGTGGAACGGTGAACGGCTCGTTTTCGATCAATGCCTCTACGCTTTCTGCGGGAAGGCATACGGTTCAACTTGTTGCTGAGCGAGACGGATTGAAGAGTGATAGCATCTTCATGGATATTCTCAAGGCGGGTAATAATGAGCCGTTTATTGGCGTGAAATACACCGATAAGACGGGAACAATTCTTACCACGAATCATCTTAGCCCGTCACTACCTGCATCTCAGTACGACCAGACGACGTTTGCCTTCATTGCCTACGACCCGGAGACAACCCCTGCCTTGGTCGAGGTTTATCTGAATGGGAAGTTGACGAACACTATCAATGCCCCGCGTTCCATGCAGTACTACACCAACCGTTTCACCACAAAGGGAAAGCAGACCCTCCTTATGAAGGTAGGAACGAAGAGTTATCAGCTTGGCATTGAAGTGGCAGAAAGTAGCATCAATCTCAATGAGGCCACCTATGGCCTTGTGGCGAAGTTTGATGCTGCCGGACGAAGCAACTCAGAGAGCAATCCAGCGCAATGGGAATCGGGAGGTATCACTACTGAGTTTCAAGGATTCGACTGGAGCAGTAACGGTTGGACTGGTGATAGCCTCAAACTGACCAATGGCGCAAAGATTGTCTTTGACTACAAGCCGTTCGAGCGTGATGTCAAGGCGACCGGCCTTACCATTGAGATGACCGTCAAGGTAAGTAGGGTTATGAAGCGGTCGGCCAATGTTATCAGTTGTATTGATAACGGTAAGGGTCTGCTTGTAACCTCAGAGGAAGCGAGTTTCAAGACGGGACAAACGATCACTTACACCAACGAGGATGACGAACAAGTGACCCGTGAGATCAAGCTCGGAACAAACTTCGTGCCTGACAAGTACCACAAGATAGCCCTTGCCATTGACACGAAAGACAATCATCGCCTTATGCACCTATATGTCAACGGAAACAGAACTGGTGCGGACATTTACGACAACTCGTTCAATTTTGCGCAAGACAACCCTCAGAAGCTGAGTATTGAGAGCTCTGAGGCCGATGTGGAGGTGAAAAACGTCCGCATCTATCGTCGTGCCATTAGTGACGATGAGGAGCTTGACAACAACACCGTAGATGCCGATACGAGCGACGAGATGATGGCTTTGTTTGACGAGAACAACATTCTTGGAGACACTGGCGGCGTGGATATTGACAAAATCCGCGCAAAGGGTAAGGGCGTGCTGCGCATCGTTCGCGCAAACAAGCTCGACGACGTGTATGCCGAGAACAATAAGAAGACGGACTTTAAGGCAGACATTTATTTCTACTCGCCCTATGGCAAGGAGTATGACTTCATTCTCCGCGACTGCAATATTCGCATCCAGGGAACGTCTTCTACCAAGTACCCGTCAAAGAATATTCGTATTTACTGCGCCAAGGGAGGAGAGACACTTTCCTTTACCGTTGGCGGCGTCTTGGATCCTAACGGAAAGAATCGCTACTCTATGCGGCCGGGTGCTATCCTCATGAATCTCTTCTGCTGCAAGTCTGACTACTCAGATAGCTCCATGTCGCTCAATACGGGTGGCGCAAAGTTGTTCAATGACGTGTTCAAGGAGCTCGGCCTACTTACTCCTCCGCAACGCTATCAGTATGAGAAAGGCGGCAACTCTTTGTCTGCCGTCAATATTCGCACGGCTATTGATGGCATTCCTATCGACATTTTTTGCTCCGAAACGGTGGATAGCGAGAGCGAGTACTATGGTCAGTACAACTTCAACAATGAGAAGTCGAAGAGTGAAACCTTGTTTGGCATGACTGGATTGGACGGGTTTACTCCCGAGTGTCCTCTCACGCTGGAAACGCTCAACAATGGCGAGAAGACCTGCTTGTTCCAAAGCGATAGCGATGAAGACCTCATTGCCAATTTCGACAAGGGGCTTGAAACCAATTATCCCGACGATGTGAAGTGGGCCGGACTGGATGAGGCGCGCCAAAACGCCTTGAAGCGTCTCTTTGGATGGATAAGGTCATGTGTCCCGGCAGGTGCAAATCCAAACGACCTTTCAACTTTCAAGAGTGAGAAGTTTGCCAAGGAGATTGATCAGTATTTCGACAAGGATTTCATTCTGACCTACTACCTGTGGACGGACTATTTCTTGTCAGTCGATCAACGGGCAAAGAACATGATGCTTCGTACATGGGACGGACTGAAATGGTATATCACCTATTACGATGGAGATACTCAGCTTGGTAAACGCAACGACTGCTTCCTTGTATATGTATATACGACGGATAGAGACACTTACGACGCAGAGGCAAGTAAGTACGCCTTCGAGGGTCGTGATAGTTGGCTGTGGAACTTGGTGCTTGCTAACCTGCAAGATGATTTGAAGCGATGTGCGGCGAAGCTGAGGCAGGTAATGACCAACGAGCGTGTGCTCAACATGTTTAACAAGGAACAAAGTGGCCATTGGTCAGACCGTGCATTTAACAAGTCTGGCGAGTTGAAATACATCAAGCCTGCCGTTCAGGTAATGTATGGCAAGTTATGGCCGTTCATCTATGCCTTGCAGGGTTCTAACATCTCCCATCGTGAGTACTTCATCAAGAATCGTTTTGCATTGCTTGACGCAAAGTATGGGACGAGCAACTTCACTTCGGACAATGTTGACATGTACATTTCCCGCAATGTTGCCGATGCTGCTGACAGCGTAAAGATAACGGCCAACGAGGTGTATGCCTTCGGATATGGCACGAACAACTCCCCGAACATCGAGAACACGGGAATTGTCAAGGAGGGAGAGGTGGCCACGCTTACCATCAATGGCGCATATACAGTCAATGACCCGTTGAGAATGTACGGAGCAAGTAGAATGCGCGTGCTTGATATGACGGGCGCAGCCGATCACTTGAAGAATGGCCTTGACCTCGGCAAGTGTGATGTGCTGCGTGAGTTGAATTTGCAATCTGCTGGGACTGGCTCTACTGGATGGTGGCTTGTTCTGAATGCGTGCAAGTCTCTCAAGCACATAAACCTTCGCAACCAGTCGCAGGCCAAGACGGGTAGCAATACGTCGAAAGAAATTGATCTTTCCAGTCAGACAAGGCTTGAGTATCTTGATGCAAGGGGAACAAATGTTGAGAGCGTCAACTTTGCGAAGGGTGCTCCCGTCACATCGGCCTATCTCCCTGGTACCATTACTTCGCTGAGGCTGGAATATTTGTCAAAGCTCACCCCAGCGGGCCTTTCAGTTGAAAGTTTCACCAATGTGAATACGTTTGTGTTCTCGGGCTGTCCCAACCTTGACTGGAAAACGCTGCTTGACAAGTGCGTCAATGTCAAAAGAATCCGCATAACGGGTATTGACATGGAGGGTGACGGCGCATTGCTTGATAAGTATATGAACGTTGGCGGTGTTGATGATGGAGGAAGTTATACGGACACCTGCGCCCTCGTGGGGTCGTATAGGCTCACCCGTTACGTTGACGACGAGACGTTTGCTGCATACGTTGCTCATTATCCCGAGCTCAATGTGAGCCAACCTGAATACACTATGATCAAGTTTGGTGATAGTGTCTCAGATAGTGCCAACATTTCCAATCTTGACAATGAGACGGGCTACGAATATGACAAGGCGTTTGTACCGAGTGGTCATGTCGTAAAGATTCTGTCGAATCGCCATCGTGTCCTTATGAAGAAGACTGGCGTGAAGGAGGTTACTGTTTGTCAACTTCACGACAAGAATAGTAACTTCTTTGCAGATACGGCAGACGTGACAAAGGCTACACCCGCCAAGCTGACGGGTGAGATGGGTGATGTAATGATGCGAGAGCCGCATTATTGGTACAAGGGTATCAATGATATTCTCAACAAGGAAAAGTACTCATTATTTAGCTCTCTCAAGAAGCGCCCCGCATCGTTTGACTTCAAAAAAATAGAATTTGAATCACTAACTGTAAAGAAGGGATATGCGATTCGTTCAAATCTTGATTACGCAACGCTTGCAGAGGCAGAATCCGTGATGAGTTCTGATAGCTATGTGACTGTAGATGTCAAGGGGTACGAACAGGTTAGATACCCGTCGTTGCCGTCTGCCTTGTATGGCGCAGTTATGCTTGATGCTAACGGGACGATCGTTAAGCGCATGAAGGCTTCATCGGATAGTGGTCTCATTGCCGGAATGTATTGCTTTACCAGCATACCAAAGAATGCCGTTACGCTCGCATTCACCATTGCCAATGATGCCCCATTTGATTATGTCCTCCTTACGAAGAGCGACAGAATAGAGGCCATTGAGCCTGACTGGGTTGAGCATGAAGAATGTCTCGTCGGCGTTTATGAGGCCCTGCTGCGTGACGACAATCTCTATTCCATCAGCGGCGTGAAATCAACTGGTAATATCTCCTACGAAGACTTCAAAATTTACGCAAGAAACCGTGGCGAGGGATTCCAGTTGATAGACTGGGAAATGCACAAGGATGTTGGCAATCTCTTCTTTGCCAAGTATGGCGAGCGTGATAGTCAAGGAACGTGCGGCGCAGGTACTTCTTCATACAGCCGTGCAACAGGTGCTTCCGACGCCACGGGTATGCAGGACACCAAGCCTACCGCAAAGGATGGCGATACGCCTCCTATTATCAGCAATGATTCGTATCAGAATGCGAATGCGTATGTCCTCAAAAACGAAGACGACGAGGTGCGTACACCAATCGGATCGCCCGTATGTATGGGTTATGAGAACTGGTATGGAAACAAAGCAGAGTGGATGGAGGTGTATTTCAACAAAGAAAAGGTTGATTACATTTTTCGTTCTGTTATGCCTGACGGTACGGAGCGTCAAGTCCAGGGCATGAAGACGTATGGTAGTCTCTATCCCAAAAGTGTTGTTCATGGCAGGTTCATGGATATTGTCACGGCACGAGACGGCGGGTCGCAGACCTCTAACTACTACGACAACTTCTATCAAAGTGCTTCACTGTCCCGTGTGGTCTATCGGTCGAGCAACTACGCGTATGCGTATGGCGGTGTGTCGTGTGCGTATGCGAATAGCGATTCCGCGAGCGTCAGTGCGAGCGTCGGGTCTCGGCTTGCCTTCCGAGGAACAATCAAGGAGGCGTCTTCGGTGTCTCAGTTCTTGTCAATTAGCATGATAGCATGATGCGGAAAGTCGAAAAAGCGTCCATCCGTGGTGCGAGGCGGGATTCGTCCCGGCCTCCGCCGTTTGGATGAATCAAAAATAGAGAAGGCAGATTTCCCAAGTAGTCCCGTGTGGTCTATCGGTCGAACAACAACGCGAATGCGAATGGCGGTGTGTCGTATGCGAATGCGAATAACGATTCCGCGAACGTCAATGCGAACATCGGGTCTCGGCTTGCGATCAATATTAACGTTTGTCTTAAAAATTTTTTGGCGTACAACGATGGGGACGTGTCCCCGATGTCGTGCCAATGGGAATGAGCCTCAGTAATAGCGTGAGCAATCACGGAAAACTGAAATATATAACGTGGGGTAGAGTTTAGTAGGGACAGAATGTCAGCCGAAAAAGTTAGGCCCCGAAAAATTGAAGGCAGAAAATGAAGCGTATAGGAAAAACGTCAAACCTAATTGATGAGATAGTTGAGTATGGCAACATATCCAACTCAATTGATGTTGTCCTTCGTGGACGTATGAGGAAACAAACGAGAAATGGGCGTTATATCCTTGAACATCGTGACGAAGTGATTGCAAAACTCCAAAAAGAAATCAAGGATGGCGTGTTTCAAATAACGAGTTATACAGAAATGGAGGTGAAGGACGGGGGAAAAATTCGTAAAATTCAATTTGTCAACAGATATGAGGAGCGTATCGGCTGCAATGCAATCATGCGTGTTGTCGAGAAGCATGTTTTCGGACGATATATAAGAACAACTTCGGCAAGTATCAAGAGCAGGGGAATGCACGACCTCAAGAAATATATTCAAAAGGATATGGAACTTGACCCGGAAGGTACGAAGTACTGCTACAAATTCGACATAAGAAAGTTTTATGAGAGCGTGAATCAAGATTTTATGATGTATGCGCTTCGCCGTCTGTTCAAGGATAGGCGGCTACTTACTTTGTTTGAGCGATTTGTGCGACTGACACCAAATGGCCTAAGCATTGGCCTTCGAAGCTCGCAGGGGTTTGGCAATATGCTTTTATCTTTATTCCTCGACCATTACCTTAAAGATCAATTCGGAGTTAAGTACTACTACCGATATTGTGATGATGGTGTTGTCTTCGAAGGAAGCAAGAAAAAGTTATGGATGATACGGAACTTCGTACATGAGTGTTCTGAATTTACGCAGCTAACCATAAAGCCAGACGCGAGAGTGTTCCCGACAAGCCAAGGGATAGATTTTCTCGGTTTCGTGATATACAAGCATGATTATGTTAGGCTTCGTAAGAGAAACAAGAAAAATGCTGCAAGAAAGTTGCATCGTGTTAAGAGTAAAAAGAGAAGGCAAGAGGTGATTGCTGCTTTGTATGGTCAATGCAAGCATGCCAACTGTCACAATTTGTTTTACAAGTTAAGTGGTATCAAAATGAACGAATACAAGAAATTAAGTAGAACGGGCATTAAGCCTAAGTATGAAGATGGAAAGAAACGCTTTGACGGCAAAGAGGTCAACCTTGCTGATCTTGTAGGCGAGGAGTTTGTTGTGGTAGATTACGAGGTCGGCCTAAAGACCAAGGTGCAACGAAAGGAATATGATGAGGCCGTGGCCCGTCAGCGCAAGGAGTTGGAGAATTACACTACGCACAATATTACTCCACCCAAAGGGTTCGTCTATCCTGAGCAAGTTCCATTGCCTGTAGGTAAATATCTCATTTCTATCATTCGCAATGTTGGCACTCCTAACGAGTGTCTCGTCAAAGTGTTCACGGGAGACGGAGAAAATAAGTCTATCCTTGACCAAATGAGGGAGCTACATCTTCTTAAAGAGGAGGGTGATAGTGAAGACGCAAAGAAGGGCGTGTGTTGCAGCGTCAAAACGGTTCGCTGCAAGGGATTTAATAGATATGTCTTATGCTAAAACTTTAAGATTATGGTAATGAAAGTAAATGGTTGCATTGGTGTGTTGCCAATTGAGTGTGTAAACCCACGCAAGAACAAATGGAAAGTCCGTTGGAATATCACGGAGAAGGAGGACGGATCTTCCGACTGGTACGAGCAGGACTATGACCACAAGCCTACATTGGAGGAGATTCGGGATACGATCGTTAAGTTCCACAATGGCCAAGTGGATGCAAAGATTCTATCGGGATTCTCCTGGAAAGACATGCCTGTGTGGCTGTCGTCAGAGAATCAGTTCAACTACAAGGCGTCCTTTGACTTGGCCGTACAAACCAATGGTCAAAATCTCCCCGTGCGTTTCAAGTTCGGAACGGACAAAGACCCAAAGTACTACGACTTCAAAACGATTGATGAGCTCTCGGACTTCTACACAAGTGCCATCAAATTCATCAATGATACGCTACAAGAGGGATGGGCCGAGAAGGATAGTGTTGACTTTTCTGTTTACTCAATATAATTTCAGAAAGTATGAAGAAAATTTTCAAATGGTTTCTTGCCAGTAATCGCTATAAGCATTTTATTGGCGGATTTGTGATTGGAGTAGGCGCAGATAGTACCTATTGTGCTATGTATGCTGGTTGTGGCGTGGCTGCGGCCCTGGAGTTGAAGGATCGTCTTTGGGGTGGCAAGTGGGATTGGATAGACTTTGGGTGCACGGTTGCAGGAGTGGTATTGGGCCGTATTGCCATGGTGTATTTGTGTAAGGTTTTGTGAATTGATAGACCGCTATCTTGTGTCGTAAAGACCTGAGATGGCGGTCTTTGCAAAGTTTAACAGTTAAACTTTGTGTAAAACGGATTTATGATATGTAATTTGTTTAATTTTGCAGTATTAACCAGTAATTCTATGTGATTATGAATAAGGAGCAAGAAGAACAAGCCCTTCGGGTTTTACGAGACCTTGATATAAGCGAAGTGATGTCTCTATTGCTTCGTGGTAGTAATAGGTACAACAAGCGTATCTTGAAGTTTTTTAGGTGGTTTTGCAAATACGTACCTATCTTCATCATGATATTCCATTCCTATGGAGTTTTTATGTTTAGCCAGCATCCCAGGGAGATGTTTATTTCGATAAGCGAGAATATGGCTTGCTATAGTTTTATTTACTTCATGGTTTATATATTACCTATGGTAATTATTTTCGCAAGTCGTTTCTTTTGGCTATGCTGGAAGTATAGAATACCGTTCTTTTACTTCTTTGGTGTGAACTCTATCCATATAGCATACGGTAGCCTATTCACCACAAACAGCATGGTGATGGCGCACTATTGCTTGTCGCTCATGATTCTCTTGTTCTATCTATATGGGGCGTTTGATTGGTTTGTCAACAGTACAAAACTTGGTCGAAGTTTTTTTTCTTAATTTATCTACTATATTATGGGCAATCCACGAAAGGTATTCAACTACAGAACGATGTATGAGCTCCTAAAGGCCATTACAGAACGTGTGAAGCTCGCTTCCGAGCAAGAGGAACGTGGCGAGCCGGTAACGGCGTGTGGTATGAGCAATGACGACATTGCCGACCTTTGCGAAGATTACTTACCGAATCTCTTCAATCCGTATATGACCATAGGTGACATTAAACGCGAAAGCGGGCTGAGTGAATCTACCATCAATCGCGCTATAAGGGACGGTGATCTTCAAGGCAAGAAAACCGCAGGAAGTCACTTTAATCTTTTCAAAAAGTGGAATGTGCGGGAGTTCCTCAGAAGAAGGAAGGGGAAATGATCCTGGTTGGGATTCTCATGTTTGTTTTTAATGTAGCGTAAAATGCTTTTTGAGCGTGACGAGACAGATTGCTTTGTCACGCTAACACCTTGTTATTCATACTGTTGCAAAAGTCCTGACAAAGTTATTGTTGTTCATTAGCAGAATAAGTAACTTTGCCATCGTAATCGGTTACTTGAGTTAGTTTTTTTAATGTGTCATAACAAAAAGCATTCAGTATGGAAATGACGAATAATAACGAGCGTATCGTGGAGAAGAAAATCTACGAGGACGGCAAGAAAGAGTATGCGAGCAAGGGCGTTGCCGGCACGGCATTGGGCCTTGGCATCGCTGGTACGGCCCTCGGCCTGCTCGCTGGTGGTATTGGCGGCGGACGTGGTGTGTTCGGTTCGCTTGGCACGGGCAATATGCCTGACAATGTGAACATCAACGCTTACGGCGGGCTTTCGAGCGTTAATGCTTCTCCATCCGCGTATGACGTGATGCAGAAGGAATGTGCCGACGAGGTGAAACTCCTCACCGACATGTTCGGGCTGAAACTCGATACGGCTAACAAGTTCTACGCAATGCGCGAGACGGACATTGCAGAGAAGTTTAGCCTCTACAAGGGTTATGTTGAGGGCCTCAATGCAGAGAACCGCCGGAGTGTAGCTGCTGAGTTTGGCCTTTACAAGAATCAGCGCGACGCATACGACGCCCTTAACGAGAAGTACTCTGCCAAGTTCAACGAGCTTGACAAGAAGGTTGCCATCATGGAGGCCACCCGTCCGTATCAGGACAAGCTGCTTATGCAGGCGATTGATGCTATGGGCGAGCGCAACATGTGCTACACCGACCGCAAGACTTGCCGTTGCATCTATGGTGTCGTTGGTCTTCCTTCCACGCCGACCGTTACGGTTTTGGAGGGGGCTAACCCTTTCGGGTGCAACTGCCGACAGGCTCAAACGGCGGCAGCGGGAGCGTAAAGAAGACTGTAAAAAAGTCAAGTAAGAAGTAAGTTGGTGATGGGCGTATGGCCTCATGTGGCTTGCGCCCAATCACCAATTACAAAATCAATCACCAACTTAGAATTATTTGCGACATGAACTATATGCAAGATCCGTTGCTTGGCCTCGGCAGTCAATATCCGCCAGCCAATCAGATGCAGGCAGAGAACGAGGAGTTTGCAAAGAAATTGGCACAGTTGCAACAGCAGAGAGCAACCATCAACATGCAGGCCCAACCGTCCCAAACTCCATTGTGGGACGAAATAGACAAGATAGAGGATGGATTGACAAGTGGTCATCGTCAAATACTCAACCAAAACGAAGAGTATGTGGAGAGTTATCAATACGTGTCAAAACTCGTTCAAGACGAGATCCTTCGCATTGTAAGGCCAAGGATCGAAGCCACACAGACGGGGAATGATGCTTTGCGCAAACATCTTGCTCTTATGCAGAGATTGAAAAAATCAATCGTACAGGCAGACGAGCAGAAAAACGCCTTGTTGAATGAATACATTGAGAAGTATTCGAACATGGCCTGGAATGACTTTATTGAGTTGAAGAAAGGTAACAAACAACAAAGCAACAAAGGAGGTAAATAATGAACATTTCAGAATTGAAAGAAAAGCTGCTGCAATCAATAGAGCTTTGGGCAGATTCGAGAATTGACGATATGGTGCAGGGTAATCCAAAACTGGCCGTCCCGTCCGTTTACATGAAGCGTGCGGCACACAACATCATTGCAAAGAACAAGGAGATGCTTTCGCGAAACATTGACAATGTGGCTTTGTTTATTGCCGACGAAGAAGGGAACATGAATGTTGAAACCGTATTCAACGATATGGTTCAGATCTTCAAGTCTTTAGAGCCTATGCCTTACGACCTTGGCGTCTTTAGCGGAACGGTGGGTAACGGCGCATTGACGATAGACCTGCCGGACAACATCGTTACCTCTATTTTGTTCGGCAGCAAGAAAAGTATTCAGTTCACGACAGATGATTTTGCTGAGCTGAAAAAATTGATAACAGAATAATTCAGTGATTATGAAAAGGATTTTTGAGCAAGTAGTTGCCTGTGATGATCAGCAGGTAAAGAACAATGTGATACGCATCTTGGCTGACAGTTGCGAAATAGGGATGAATGGCGAAGCGTTTCTTGAGACGCTTCGAGAGGTGAAGAGTGAACTGGGCGAGTGCAGCTATGACGAAGACATGGCCATGCTACACCTGTGCCTTATCAAGAACGTTCATTGCAAAGAGGCCGCAATTTCCAATTATAACTCAATCAAAGACACAAACATCTCCTGTTGGGATTTTGTTGTCCTTTGGGGAGAAATGGTCAAACGTCATGGTGAGAAAATACGCCGATGGTTTCCGCATATCAAGGAGCTCGATTTTGAGCAAAAGATCCTTGATGAGTGCAAAAACTATCTTTCTTCGGGCAAAAAGCCATTCTATGACTTGAACTTATAATGTTTCTTTGTCGTTGCCTTGGATGTTTGAAATTTTCTTATTAAATTTGTACGAAAAATTTTATCAACAATTATTCAAGGTAACGACAATGAAAGAAGTATTGATTACATTCATGAACGAGCATTTCTATCAGACCTCACTGTTGATATTCCTATGCTTCCTCGGAATCATTGTGTCTATGGCAGTGGATTTGATTGCAGGTGTCCGCAAGGCCCGCGAACTTGGCCGGGCAAGTACAAGTACGGGCTACAAGAAGTCATGCACGAAGGCGATTAAGTATTTTTGCCCGTTCTTTGTAGCGATGTGCATAGACATCATCACATGTGTCATTATTCCCGTCCCATTTTTCTCTATGACGTGGGCCTGCTGGGTCGTGTTCTGTGAGTTCAAGAGTGTCAGAGAAAAGGCATGGGAGAAAGAGGAGATACGCAAGCAGGATAGGACGATGCAGGTGATCCTTGAAAATAAGGATGACATTGCCAAGGCAGTAGTCGATATTCTGCGTCACAGAGAAGAAAAGGAGGCAGAATCATGATCATCACCATTGATAGAGCCTGGAAGAAGGCGGGATACACTATAAGTCGCATCTATGTGAACGGAATGTTGTTTGGGTGTAATGCCATGGAGGATACGGATAGGGGTCTCAGAAGCGACATGCCTCTATCTGAGATCAAGGCAAAGAAGGTGTATGGACAGACAGCCATCCCGAGTGGGGAGTATGAATGTGCCTACACCTATTCTGCTCGGTTCAAGAAGATGCTACCATTGTTGCTGAACGTGAAGGGGTTTGAAGGGGTGCGCATTCATTCAGGCAACTCGGCAAAAGACACAGAGGGTTGCATCCTTTGTGGCAAGAACGACAATGTGGGGTTGGTTAGTCATTCGAGATTTTGGACCAACAAGTTGATTCAGACGATGAAGACTGCTTGGGACAAAAAGGAGAAAGTAATCATCAAAATCAAATAGCGTATGAGAAGCAAGTTGTTTGTTCTTTTTGCGGTTATAGTCGTTTGTACTGTGCTTTTAGGGTGCAAAACGACAAAGTATGTTCCGGTCACTATGACGGAATATAGAGACCGCTATATCCATCAAACGGATAGCTTTGTAAAGACGGATTCTGTATGGGTGCATGACAGTGTGTCTGTTGTGGTCCGTGGCGATACGATATTCAATGACCGTTGGCACTACAAGCTCAAGGACAGAATCGTCTATAAAAGCAAAACAGACACGATTCGCGTAAAGGATTCTGTTCCGTATAAGGTAGAAGTACCCGTTGAAAAGGTTGTCTATAAAGAGAAGAAAACTGGATTCTTTCAAATTGTGTCCGAGACAATCGGAAATATTGCGATAGGATTCATACTCTTCTTTGCAATATCATTCGTGCTCAAGTACGTCTTAGGCGGAAAAAGGCGATGCGAAAATGAGTAATATACGAAGACGGGTGGGGTAGTAGCCGTTAAGCCAAACCCCACCTATGTTTCCTATTCGTCTCTATTGAGCTCGAACCGAATATATAAAGAGAACACAAGCCAAATGATACCGATTGTAATGCGGTCTCCGTGTCGATCAATTCCTATGCATGGAAGGAGAAAGAATTGCCAATGTCTCTTTTTGACGAAAGTTCTTGCTATAACAATCATGTTTGTACCTATTTTCCAGTCGAGCCATAGCCGTTGTATCCCCTCTCCGTTTGTTCCAACTCTTCACACTCAACAAATTCTATTGTAGTGGTAGCGTCTATGTGCATCTGGCACACCCTATCGCCCACCTTGTAGCGCGGCATATTGGGCATGACGTGATAGAATACGGCAGATATTTCACCCGTGTAAATATCGTCAATAGTACCTATTCCGTTACTGAGAACCATACCTGTCTTCCATACAGAAGAACGGGCACGAAACGAGAAACATGGTATTGTGTTGCCTCTCGTGATTTTCTCTCTCTGTAAGGCAAACCCGAGGCCGTATTTCCACACATTAGGCGCAACCTCCTCTTCTGAAACCGCCACGCAGTCATAGCAGAAATCTCTATCGTACTTTTTGTATGGGACAACAGCCTTTGGGTCAACAATTTTGATCTTTACTTTCATAAATGTGTTTTCGTTTTATTGTTTGAGAATTAAATACTTATTTGCTTTCTTTGTTTTCGCTCGCTATTCTTTGTTGATGTGCGTAGAGGTCAAGGAACTCAATTTTTTCACCAATCTTTTTTTGAAGTTCCTCCAGATAGGTGCGCTCGTAAAGCCTTGCGTATTCCGTACATTCTACATTGAATCTGAACATCAGCTTGGTGACCTCTGCCTCAATGTGCTTCTTATCTTTTTTCGTTAGTTCCATCTTATATAAGTTTAAAGTCGTAAACGAACATGTACGGGTTTGAATCCCATGCGTATGCTCCTTTTTCTTTACATATTTTTGAAGAGAATGCATCTCTTGGAGAATTGAACACGAATGTTGAGAAAGCGAATTTACAGTTAATACTATTAAAAAACTCAAATCCGTACTTATCTCCGATACGAAGCACTCCTTCTTTGAAGCATTCTTCGTCGCTAATATCTTTTAGCCGTTCAATTCTGACGCCTGTTATCTGAATGCTCCGATGAAGCATTTCTGTATTGTATCTTACTAATGGTGGTGCAATTATTCGTTGGCGATCACCAACATAATCCGAAGAATCAACATCTATCGTCCTTTTTAAAACTCCAATGTCTAACACCTCTCCTGCTTTGTAATGCGCTTTTGCAACCTCAAAGTCTTCGGAAAATACGGTAAGCAGGCCATCTTTCTCATCAGTGCAAAAAGATATTTCCATGTCTCCGGAGCAAGCATGGTCTCTCATCTGCGTTTTTATTCCGCTCAAAACGTAGTTTGTTTCGTTGAAAACGTTGTTAAATATAATAGTACGCATTTCTATCTATCAATCATTTTTGTCACAATGTATCAGTAATCCCCTTTGGCTGAGTTTCGTCAATAAAATCTTTTGTATCGAGTTGAACACGATGAACAACCATTAATACTTTCATATAAAGAGTATTATGGTCAACGTTCAAGTTCTTTAAAAAGAGATCCTCTTCAAACGCCCGGTCTAATTCGGCCTCAATTTCATAGCTCATGTAGTCAACGAATTCCTTGCAACGTTTTCTTCGCGGCTCTTTCACCCAATCAAGAAACATCTTCTTGTAGTCGGGAAAAGTTTTGATTTTTATTGTTATCATTGTTTATTCCGTAAAAGTTGTTACAAACGTTTTGCTACTTCTTTGTCAAACAAAAGTCAGCCCAAAGGTCGATAAATTGCCTTCCTGCATATTCTGCAAGTTCTTCTGTTTTTAATGCAAGCCGAGCCCCGAAAGCCGCAAAGTCGTCCGCGGAATCGTAAACCGCATACGCATACGAAACACCACCCACCGCAACCGTGTTGTAGTCCGTCCGATAGACCAAACCGGTCTTTTCTTCTTCCGACATACTGATAATTTCTTCCTCGGAACAAAGGTGAAAATACGGATAGTATCGCCGTTCGTCTTCTACGAACTGAGGCATCCAACCTTCATTCATTGCTTTGCAAATTACCCGTAGCTTCATGTATGCAATCACATCGGCAGGCTCATCCTCATACTTACTCATATACAGTTTTGGTTCGATATACACCTCACGGCAAGCATCCTCAAAAGTCTTCACTCGATCAGTGATTTGAAGGTCTTCTTTGAGTTGAGGGAATAATGTGAGAAGGCTTTCCTTGGTACTATTATTTGCCTCCTCAAAAGCACGCTTTATATCTTCAACCTTGACTTCTATAGTTTTTTCCATTTTGATTTTACATTCTAATTAAGTCTTCAATACAGACAAGCACGGCAAACTGGTGTTTTGTCGGGGTTTTCACCCGTAGTTTTTTCCAACGTCATTGCGGACGCTCCTTGTCTTGATGATTAGTCTTACCTAACAAATCAAGACTTGAAACCTGTGCTGAATTGTCTAAGCAGTTATTGATATTTTACGGCTACAGCAAATGCCAACCAGTCTAAAACGGCTCAACATCGTACCGTGCTTGCTGCATTGAGAGACTTTGTTAATTACTTACTCGCAAATGATAGCGAGCTGACCGCAGGCCGCACCGTTTTCGATTTCAGCCTTTGTCGCAATGGCCACTGCATAATCGTAGCCCATTGCCTCCAATTGATTCTTGATTTCTGTCATTGTTGTAAGAATTTAAAGATTTATACTAAATTTACGCCTTCGACAACTCCATTGCCAAGGTGATTTTTTTCAGAAATGTTGTTAGGATTGATGGGGGACAACTTCACGAAGAAATGTTCCTTGTCAAACCATTCCTTTAGCTTTTCAGCATCGAAGTCAGAAGTATCAACAAGAGTGAGGTTGATTGTCGTTTTCAGATTACTCTGTGTTCGTATCTGACCAAGCTCTTTGATTGACATCTTGCTCTTATACGGAATGAGCCAGTTGCGCTTCTCGTCATCGAATGAGTGAAGACTTATCTGGAGGGTGATATTTCCCTTAATGAATGAAAAATCGCTCCCCTTAATACCAATCGTTGACACATAGTGATGTGTGTTTGGGTATTTTTCTGTGATGATACGGATGGCTTCTTTCACAGCTTCGATATTCAAGAACGGCTCACCCATACGAGTGTAGTTGATCTTAAACTCCTTTGCCTTAGTTGGCTCTGCGCCTCCAGCATGACTGATAGCAAATTCAACCTGGTCAACAATTTCGTTAGCAGTAAGGTTGCGATAACGCTTCATGTTTCCGGTTGCGCAAAACTTACAACGAACTGGGCATCCAGACATTGTTGACACACCAATCATCCAGCGTTCTGTGCGGTCTCCAAGCTCATTGTTGTCTAACTTGTTTTGACGTCTGCCTATTGCATCTTTAGTGTAATAAGGCAAGAAAGTGTCTGTGGTCTCAACAAGAAATCCATCTTCTAACTGGAGGCAATATACGACGCCGTTCTTAAATGTTTTCCTTCTTAATTCTTTCATATTTCAATATTAAAGTGATTCCACCGTCCATAACAAATCGTTAGAACTGGGCACACATTGTTTACTTCGTCATCATAATCTGCGGAACATTTCCATAAACTGGAAGCTTGCCGTCCCACTTCTCAATCCACATCTTTTTAAGAATGGCAGGAGTAAGTGATGCAGATTTCAGCTCGTTAGCCTCTCGTTCGGCACGCGCCTGCACAAGCATCTTCTCTGCCTCGGCCTTCTTAACGGCCACCTCATTGAGTGCTCTCTGCGCCTCCTGGATAGCTTTGTTCTTCTGGTTGACAGCTTTCACAATGGAATTAGGATATTTGAGACCAGAAGTAAGCTGCTCAAGCTGGAAGTGTTCTTTGGCGAGTGCGTTACTAAGCTGCGATTCAATAGCACGTTCCACCATATCGCGGTTGCTGACAATCTGATCGGTAGTGTACTTGTTGAGCTGAATACGGAACGCATCTTTTACATAGTTGAATAGTGTGCCATGTATGATGTCGTTAAGATCCTTTCTGTACTTCTTGAACACCTTCGGCGCATTGCCGTCAATCATCTTGAGAGATACCGTCGGGTCAACGGTGAACTCCGAACCATCCTTGGCATTGATGGTAAAAGCGGGATAGTCGATTGTCTGCACGAATGTCGGGTACTCATATACCTCTTCCGTAAATGGATTGTACCACACACGACCGGTAACGAGGCTTACGTCATCAACACCCTTGTCTGAACCATATAGGTTGACAAGAATCCCCTCGGATCCAGCGTCGATACGCTCGCTACAAGAAGTTAAGAACAATGCCGTCATAAGCAGCATAAACACACACATTGATTTAATTTTTCTCATTGTTTTTATTATTTTTAAAAGTGAAACAATTCGTTGCGAAGGACAAAAGCGTCCAAAACAAAAGGACTGCTACGCTAACCAGGTTTGTTGCCGTGTCTGCTTTGCTTACGCCTCTCAAAGAAACACTAACAACGATGAGTGTTGTAACAACCCACGCCACAAAAGCGGCGATTCTCCATTTCCATTTTTTCATTTTTGTTTGTTCTCTAAATTATTACACGTTTCCGTTCTTGCTTCAAGTTGATTGATGATGTTATCAATCGTCTGACCACTGTAATCGATTGTCACCTCTTTCAGGACGGCAATTTGTGCCGTCAGTCTGATATATTCTGAATTTGTCATAACTATTCTTATTTAAGTTCGACAGGCTCATCGGAAAAAGATAACTCTCTTCCGATGAGTTTCTTGATGCTACCTTTTGGAATATCAAAGTATTGATAGGGTCTTTTCCAACCATCTTCCCGTGATACCCACTCATCTTTGAGTTTGTATGGCTTGACTTCATAAATTGTTTCAGAGCCATCTTTATTCTTTACTACCCATGCCATAACTATTCCTCCACTTTTACACCGCAAATACTTCCGTCCATAAAGACACAGTCGTTGAAAAGATACTCATAAGTTTTTATCTTTGGGTCTTTGTCACTTATACAATTAAGTGTGAAGAACTCCTCGGCTTTTTTATCTTTGAACCATCCAAGTGGATTGTGTTCTAACATTTCTTTCCAACACTCTTCTGCGTCCTTAAATGGACGGTATTTGGGTTCTGGCTTTATACGGAAGTCACATGTACTTAGTATGATGGGAAGATGCTGTATGTCATTTTCCTCAAATGTGCACCATTTTTTACCTGCTTTCGTTTTTATCTCAATCGGTTTTCCTTCCGCATACGCTTGTATTATAGGCAGAAGTTCTTTTATTTGTTGTCTGTTCATTGTTAGTCCACTAATTTCTTGATCAATAAATTACTTTTCTTATTAAATGGTTTATAACCACTACGGAGATACCAATCAAGAACAAATCTATCAGATTCGTCTTTGTTAAATTCCAATCCGATTGTCTTCACTCCATTCAACTTAGCCTGTTGTTCTGCGAGTTGTAATAGGCTTTTTGCAACACCATTTCTTCTATGATTATTATCTACAAAGAGGTTATATATTAGAGCATCAGCTTTGCCGGAAATATCACTAACATATAATGGAATGGATATTTGAACTGAACCAAAATTTTCTTCATCAATTATTAAAATTCTGATTTCGTCCTTCCACGTCTGCTTTTGTATTATCTTTTTGTCTATCATTTGTTTTCAAACAATTCTGAATTGTCATGTATGTTACCTATCACTTTTACCTTCATGTACGGCCAAGCAATCAAATGTGACCACATGCGAGGATCGTCATTCTTAGCACCAATGAGACGAGCAACATAAGCTGCTGCTCTGACAGAGTATTCGATGACGTATTCGAGCTCTCTATCATCGTAAAAATGCACTATGTCTCCCTCGGAAATTAAATTGCTATTATAGTCAGCAAAGCCAATGTGCTCCCCGATAGTGTTTTCATCAACTTCATAGTATGTTCCAGCTAATCCGTTGTGTATATATACTTTTTCATCTAAATGAACGAGGTCTCCAAAGACCCATTCTTTGTCAGATGCTCTTTTTGCCCTAAACAAATAATCTTTACTCATAATGCATGGCATAATTGCAAAAGGTTCTAAGAACTCATATCTTGGAACATTAATCGGATCTTCCATCATACTGCACTGAATTGTGATATTATTACTTTTTAAACTTCTCAAAATAGAACACCACGGGGTTGTCGAAGTGTTCCTCCACAAGGCCATAGGCCAGCGACATCCTCATTTGGAACTTCGCTGATCCGCTCAGCAACCCCTCGGCCTGCTGCTTGATTGCGGCCCTAAACTCTTCGAGCCGCATTGTGCCCTTTCTGAAATTGCAAGCCCTGCAAGAGGGCATGTAGTTTGGAAGGGCATCCTCGCCATGAACCACCACGCTCTTGCCCGTCTCTTCGTCGTAGCGGGCATAGCCGCCACGATTCTTTGCCACAAGGTGGTCCACCTGCATCTCATCGTACTTGATAGGCTTGCCACAATAGGCGCAATGACCATCGTACTTGTTATAGACCTTTATGCGAACTTCTTTCTTCATCTAACAAAACATGAGTGAGTGATATTTGCATTTATATTTCAAACCCTGCATCAATACCCATAGCCCAAAGGATGTGCTGAAACTCGTGTACATACTTGATTTGTCGTATCATAACGGAATCTGAAAGTCCTTCAACCTTGATAAACACCACCCATCCGTAACTTCTGCGTTCGATATAGAAATATCGGCAAAAGTTTCCTTGCAAACCACCAAGATACTTGATGTAGCTTTTTTGGGGCTCTTCGGAATCAAACCCATTTTTTTCGAGAATTGCTGGTGTAAGTGGAATACCTTCAATATGACTGCACCATACTCCCAGTGACCCGTCATCAGTACCATCGACACAACTTAGAGTAACGCACCCTTTCTTTTCCTTACGAGTTCGTTCGGAATTTACCTGAGTTACGATACACACAGAACCTTCGGGAAACATACAATCACGACATACCCTTACGATGTCGCCTATTTTGATGTCTTCTGCTTTAATCATATCTCTTATTTTTGTATTTTAAACGATAGAATCTCCATTCTCGCCCAAGTCTCATTGTGTCGCGCGAGAGTGTGAAAGACTTGCATTTTTCGCAGATTTCAAAACTACATTTTCCAAGTTCATCTACGAAATGAAGTGTGTATTGTGGTTGTCGTGCGCATATAAAATATGTGCGAGTAATATGGTAGCCACAATATGGAACTTGCTCCTTATAGGACTTGTTATGTGCGCATAGACGTGCAACGCATCTATATTTTTTCCTTTGCCTTCTATTCATTGTTGCTTCTGTTAGTTAATACTTTCTCCTATTCTCTTTCGCAAGTCTTCTTTCGTATGCTCTGCGTTGCTGGCGTGTCATTCCAATAAGGCTTTCGAATGTTTCGCTTTGGCGATGTTCTTCTTGGGGTGTTATCTTTGCCTCATTGTCACATACATCCTTTTTCATTTCATTCAAAAACTCTTCTGAGACAATCTGCTGCTCCGCATACATATTGCGAAGTTGTTTCATATATTCTAAATCCATACTTTTTTCTGTTTAGTATGTGTTTTACAAGAAAACCTTGTTGTAAAGGTCGGCGAATTGCTTGCCAAATTGTTCTGCACGCTCGGACGATTTGAAGCAAAGCCGAAAACCGATATACGCACTCGCATACGTAGTCGTGCTACCCGTATGCGCGAACACGAACCCCGCAGCATCCGCGTCATACTTGAACCACGGAAACCACTTGTCTTGATTCCAATCCGAGAAATAGGGTACAAATCCATCTTCCTTGTTCCAAGCCCGTGCGATAGTGAACAACTTGTTCAAGGCAATCAACGCCTCAGCGTGCTTGGGGTTGATTTCGTGCACAAAGTGCGAGACTTTTGAAATACTGAGTGCGTCTTCCCCAGTCAACCAACTTGCTGCTCTAAAACCATCGTCCGTCTCCAAGCCAAGGGCCTTTCTTGCGCTCTCAAAGTCCGCGATTACTTCGTTAACTTGTTTTATTCGCTCTAATTCTAAGGTCTCTGTATTCCATCTATATCCAGCTTTTTCTATTGCGGCAAATAACTTTGTCTTTACTTCTTCTGTTGCTGGAATATAAAATTTAGTCGTCCAAAGGTTGTTACTATGACTAATTCTTAAATGTTCAGCCTCGTCAATACCACATATAAATCCAGGACAAGAAACAGTAATTTTTCCGCTGGCAATAAAGGGCGATTTACCATCTATTGACATCATAATATCTCCCTTTTTTATTGGTAATCTAAAATCTTCCCAGCTTCTTTGATTTTTAGATGGAAATAAGATACATTCTCCCTTATCTTCGTAAAGTCGACCTTCTTTTGTCAAAGATTCCTTTTGATCATATATGTTAATACAAATAGAATATTTCTTTTCTTTATATATATATAATTCAAGTTTCGCAAGTTCCTTAGCTTGCTATTTTTAGTTCATAAATCTGTATAA